>TARA_B100000749_G_scaffold280899_1_pt1 | contig 289644 bp, 266 predicted proteins | sample TARA_B100000749 | Tara Oceans TARA_B100000749 (sample SAMEA2621232) | marine metagenome | biome: marine biome (ENVO:00000447); feature: mesopelagic zone (ENVO:00000213); material: "saline water (ENVO:00002010), including plankton (ENVO:xxxxxxxx)" | depth 800 m
ATTCTACTGAGAATTAATAGGGAGACAGTTCTATTGAGATTCATCAACAGTGTCGCCACCTCAGAAAAACGGATATAAGTTATATTATGTAACGCAATAAGAGTTTTTAGAATGGCCAGTTTTTAGAAAACATACATGATTTCCAATAATTACCTAATTCAGATCAAAATTATGGGCTATTCAGGTCCAAATATACTCCAAATTTTGGACTCTCATTTGCTTATATAGGTTCAGACTAGTTTCTGCTAGATTTCGTGACCATTGGAGAAGTTATGAGAATTGCTTTTATATTTACTTTATTTGTTCTAGGCGCACCATCTTTGGTTTTTAGTGCTTCTGATGCGCCCACCTCACAATCCATTGAATCTAAGTATGAGAGAGATCAAGAAACATTGTTGGAGCTCGCCAGTCGGCTTGAGCATTCCACTAAAAATATTCCTGAGATAAGTGAACAAAGGACGGTCCTAGCAAAAACCCTTAGTGGAAAGCGACAGCGGCTTCATGGGCAAGATAGATCGCAATTTCTACTCACTAGATTCTATTTCACATCTAAGTTTGAGTTAAAATTTGATTGTTTTACCGATAGCCAGGTTCAATCCATCAATACGGGTGATTCTGTTGAGGTGGAAGAATTGGTTGATTTGGAAAGTTACACTTCCTGTATGGTTAATGGCCTGTCGCAACTTACCGAGGATGTCCGCAAGTTTAATAGATAAAATGGCATTAAAACTGTCACAAATTTGAAGCCGGGAGCTAGTTTCCGGCACTTTTTTTATCCAAAATAGATCTTGCTGTCGCCTGACTTCTTGTGGGTAAACTCAACTTATGTAATACCTAATTGTACCTTCATTGGGGATTGGGGTTTGCATTGATCAAGGGGTTGAGTCTATTTCTATGTCTAATTTTCTGTCTTTCTGCCTTTGCAGACAGAGTGATTATTGATGCTCCCGAAGGTGGTATCTATAGAATCACTTGGCCTGATGATGGCCGAGTGGCTGAAATCAAGCGCTCCTATAATTCTTCCGGATATTTGAATATTTCTTTCGAACCCATTCAAAGTGACTGTGAATTTTTAAATATCCACTCCCCTATCATCTATAAACCAAACTATCGCGAAGACTTTATCGCCGCTATATGGGTGGAAAATCCGGTAGACCCTTCGCGTGTAGGGAAAATTGTCGAGCGGTCTTTGGGGTTTGATTACAAGCCCGTTTTTTTGAAGATAGAAGCCACATGGAATCATCGAGAAAAGTTCCCATCTCTATTTTCTGAAATGGGTCCGAGTCTTTTAGAGTTTGAAGCCCCTGAGCAGGAGTCCTTGCAAATACAAGACTGGCATAGTGAGCGCATGATTAGAAATCCTGAAACGGGTGTGGATGAAAACACCATTGTATCTGGAGCCTATGGAATGCTTCTAGAAAAATTCGATTTGGGTTTTCAAATTACAGATCCGGGTTATATCTATTCGCGATCCAACAATTCTGAATGGCCTATGCTGGGCGATGTGGTCAGTTGGCAAATGGTATCCAACGATGACTCTTGCACCATTGCCTTCTCTCCAAAGCTCTCTGAGCTATCAGAAGAATTACAATACTATCGTAATCAAATAGATCCTTATTATACTGAATTTCGTTGGGGCAATCCCATATCTGACTATATTGAAACCAGCCGTAGAAACTTTATTGAGTTTGGTCAAAACTTTCCGGTGAGAGTAAGATGAAGTATTGTATAGGTCTTCTATTTTTTATATGTCTTTCATGTTCTCCTGCCAGTCATCAGCAACTGACTCCCTCTCCCAATCAAAAACATACGGACCGCTCCATTAATTACGAGGCCTACTTAAGAAAGTTGTCCTTTCACCTTAGAGGCCACCCGCCACGAGTGAGTGAGTATACAGAACTTCAGAGGATCGAAGGTGAGGATCTAAAAAACAAATTTACAGATCGTAAAATTGATGAATACCTATCCTCTTATCACTTTGTGGATAAGATGGAATTGAGATTTGAAGAGCTTCTATCTATGCGTGCTTCGCAATCTTCCAGGCACCCGCATTATAAGTTTGAAGAGATACCTGAAATTTACGACTCTCCTCATGCCGCGTTTTCTACATTCAATTCGATGAATCACCTCATTCGGTCCGTATTCCAGGAAAACCTCAGCTGGGATGAGTTGCTTACGTCTAGAAGATTTCGCCTATTTCCAATTAGAGATAAGGTAGAACGCGTGAGTGACCACGAGTTTTTTGCCGGGCTCGTTAATGAAGTCATTGAGCAGAAACATGAAATAACAGATCTTGAGTTCGACAATACTGAGGACCGAATCGCTGGTATATTAACCACCAATCGATTTGTGCAGAGATATACAAACACAAATTTAAATAGAGGTCGCAGGTGGGCTTCTGTGGTGTTTAAAGTTTTTCTATGTGATGAAATGCGCACGGTAGTTGTGAATGAAAGTTCAAATCAATCGGCGGTTTTGGATTTGGTTTTTCCGGGGCAACATCATTCAGGTGCGGAAATGGATCCTTTACAGGATGTCGCTATGGGAACTCAACAGACCAATGAAAGCTGCATGGCCTGTCACCAGAAACTAGACCCCGTTGGTCGGACCTATAGTAAAATTGGATCTATTTTAAGTAGTTTTAAGAGCCCTGGTCAGTTGGTTTATGAAAGGACCGATGGAAGCCTCTTTAGAGAGGATGTACGCAGTATTGGGGATCTAGGTCGAAAGATCACCGAGCAGCAGCTCTATGTAGATTGTCAAACTAAGCGTATGTGGGATTGGTTCATTGGGACAGATATGGTGTTTAATGAGTCCATTCAGCGGGATATTTCAAAAGAGTTTGAGCACCTCAATAGAAAGCCAAAAAGCTTTATCAAGTATCTCGTATCACGATCTGAGTTTTATCAAGGGCCTGAGTCATCTATAGACCTTCCGACAATGGTTGCAAATGTTAAGGCCATACTTAATAACTGTACGAGTTGCCATCAATCTGAAGGTATTCCGGATTTTACGAATTGGCCTATTGGAGGTTCGGACCTGAGTCATCAAAGATATCTCACTAAAATTCAAAGTGATATGGGGCTTTCTGGAACAGCTCGATCTATGCCACCACTCAACTCCGGTTGGCAGCCGTCAGATGCGGATTTGGACCTATTGAAGCATTGGTATGAGCAAGGGGCTCCCGATGAGGAAGGTAGAACCTATGTGGATTAAAGTTTTACTGCCGCTGCTCTTTAGTTGCTCCTCATTGGCTGAATTTAAAAAAGGTGAAGTTCAACTAGGGACTCCTAGGGATTTCCTCAAGCTTCTACAGTTTCATTTTCCATTGGCCATTTACGATCCCCTAGCACCCACCGGATTAAAAGTGGACACGGAGTGCCGGTATCTCCAAAGATCAAATCGCTATATTCTTGGAGCAACCAATTCAGCAACAGGCAATCCTACAACTCCTGAACCTACCATTAGTTTTGTGAGATGGTGGTCCAAATGTACGACTCAACACATAGAAGTGCATTGGACTAAACTGGAAAATGAAGTTGTCAAGGAGCATCAGCAGTGGCTGGAGTTTTATCCCAAATCCCTGCTCCCCAATGATGAGACTCAAGAGGTGGTCCAGCATTTGAAAAGTAGCACTTGGGGGGCACTCAATGATTCTCAGAAAAGGGAATGGGTGGATCATTTAATATTAAAATATGTTGGGCCAGACACAGTCATTGATCATCTTGGTTTGGGATCCAACAAAACTACCATTCAAAACAATTTGTTAGAGGTAATGAAATCTCAGGAGTCTGCAGATTTGTTACAAGCGGGGCAGAAACTCAGCCTTTATATTTTACTTAGAGAAGAATCTATTAGTTTTTAGAGAGGGATATTTTGAATCGCAGAAGTTTTGTAAAATCAGCTACGGGCTTATATTTGTCCAGTTTTGCCATGCCAGAACTGGCAAAGGCTGATGAATCCCCTGACCGTAAGTTTGTGGTGTTAATACAAATTGGTGGCGGATGGGATGTGACTTTGGGACTAGATCCTTGGACCGCGACCGAGAGACCCGATCCTTCGGATATGTTCATTGAGTATAGGGATGATGAAGTTTTAAGGTTGGATGGTGGGATTGCTTTGGGTCCTAGTGCCACTCCCCTACAGAGACACGCTCAAGATATTTCAGTGGTCAATGGTGTGTTTTTAAGTCAGGTGGATAATGGTCACGGAGCGGCTGCTATTTATATGAATTCAGGATCGGGCAATGGCTCAGTTTCATCCTTCCCAATGGAGATTGCTAACTTTGGTGACGTGGGACCACTAGGTGTTTTTTACGACCGATATATTACAAAAGCCAGCCGAAGCACTATTGCCACCAGCTTAGATGAATTAAGGCAATTGCCCAATAGTGAAGACCCTTCGGATATACTGGCTTTAATTTATAAAAATATAAATTCAAAAAGCGCAATGGGGAATGCTATCAGGGCCATGCTGGCATCGCGCGACACTACAAGGCTTTTGAAGGCTAAGATTGAAGCGCTTTCCAATCAGTACCAGAGCATCCCTAAAGAGGAACTACTATTGGCGGGACTGGAAGCAGGAGCTTGTCATCAAGGGGCTATAATGATTGATGAAAGCTTAGATACCCACGCCAATCATGTGGGTCAGCATAAAACCGCCCAACTTCGTGCCTGGCAGAAAGTGGCGAATATTTTTGATAAGTTCAAGCAGCGGGAATTTCGAGCTGGACAGTCCATGTTCGATAATACTCTTTTTGTAGTGGTTTCTGAGTTTGCTCGTACCGCAAGTTTAAATGGAGCCCGTGGTAAGGATCACAATCCGATGACAAACTCGGTTTTGTTTGCGGGTGCTGGATTTCGTAAAAAGCAGAGTGTTGGAGCCAGCAAATTGATACCGGCGTCCCAATCAAGGCAGGGCACATCCTATCACATTGCCAACCCTATTAACTATAGAACCGGACAAGTGGAGCGGCAGCGGACAGAAGAATCTAGGATGATTTTTCCCGAGAATATAATTAAGACAGCCTCTCGAATAGCCCTACCCGACCAAACTAATTACAGCGTCTTGCCCGAGGGAGTGGAGTTGTTAAACCAGTTGCTGCTATAAAACTCCCCGAAGGTAATTCATGGGGAGCCGGAGTAGAGAGTGCTTATTTAGGATTTAAATTTAACCAAAGGTACATTTTTGGTTTTTAATAAAATGATTTGCAAGGGGGAAATATGCAAAGTTTAAAATTAATTATAGCAATTCTAATATTCGCAGGTGTGGCCAACGCTCACCCTATGTACGACGCCATCGGTGGGAACTGGGCTGGTAGTGGAATTGTAAATTATGGCGGCGATTTTATCGCTTCGACCACATACACATTAACAATTGATGAGAACGGTTTCTTTCGGGACCATAGAATCGACGTGGATGAAAATGGTGATCTAGTTCAGGAGTTTAGAGTGGCCGTCGAGTACACACCTGAACTGGGTGCGGCCAAAATGTCAGGACGAGTGGCTGATGGAAATGACTCTATTTTCGAGAAGTCCAATGGATTTTGCCTCATCAATGAGTGCACATTCATCTATCAATGGAGTGGTGGCGATTTAGCTCATGTGAACGTAAGAAAAATCAATGAAAACTCTATCGTTGTAAACAAGCAGGTCATTAGCAGAGAGTCGGATATATTTTATTATATGCAGTCTCACCTCACTCGCGTTGTAGAGCCAGCAAGTTCAGCGAGATAATTTAAGCTGTATTACTAACTAGTTAGAAATACACAGTATTAATTCCTCAATAGATAGGAAATGATTACCATAGACCAACTAAAAACCCATGGAATGGGGGGGGCTATGGTAAGACATCCAGCTATATATTAAGGAGATTTTCATGAAAAATATTCTAGTTGTAGCTCTACTTTCATTTGGACTGATGGCCTGTGATAAAGGTGGTAGTAAAGATAGCTGTAGCTCTAATGCTGAAATTGTGACGATTCAAACTTATGGTATCAGTAATATGAGTCGCAATCGTAATAATCGAATTATCATTCCCAATGGCACTAATTTAGAGAACGAAAAAGTAGAAGGATTTCTTAGAGTGAAAGGCTCGGGTGAAGAGATCGAACTTCCTACAAATACTCCGGACGCGTCTAATTCCACGGATATCGAGCAAGCCATCGATTTTAATAGTAATAATTTTTTCGCCGGCAACGATGCGGTTCCCTTCAACAGAGAAGATGATCTGTCCAAAGCCAGTGGCGAAGACATGTATGTACTCAACGAGAAAATTATTCTAGATACGATCCGAAAGAGTTTTGGCAGTCCTGATTTTGGTGAACAAAATGTTATGAAGTTTTGTAGTTGGACAAGCGCAGAATTTGCCTTCTATGAAGATTCTGATCTAGGTAATACTCTTCAATTTCAAAACACAATCAAAGCCGCCGTTCAAATCAGTGAAGAGGGGCTTTTTCAAGTACGTCAAAGGTCGAACAGCATCTTTCAAGACTGAGATCGTAGTTAAGATAAGGGCTGTCGATTTTTATCCAGATCGATAGCCAAATACTTCTTAAATTCAGCACTACGCTCACTCACAGTATGGGCGTAGGACTTGTAGGCCGGGATAAATTTTTCGATATAAGCCTTCGCTTCACTATCGGAAAGTCCAGAGCCCTTGGTCTTCCGGCGCTCCTGTTCTGCTTCTACTCGCCAATCAATGGTGTACTCCACTTCTTTTGGCTTAAGATAAAGGAAGTGCGTAAAATAGGAATACAAGTCTTCATAGTCTTTAAGGTTTTCGTTAATCTGGTTAAGAAACGGATCCTCAATTTGAGTGAAATGAGGCATAAATCCCAAAAACCAGCCTTCAACAATAATCACTTCTAAGGGGAATTGAACCTGTTCCCATTGTGATTCCGCTACACGGTCCCCTAGCCCGCCATTAAGAGCTTTATCAAAGCGGGGTATAGAACAGGGCTTCCCATCTTTTAAAGCGTCTAGAGTGGCAAATAGGAGCTCTAAATCGTGGGTCCCAGGGTATCCTCTTTGTTTGAGATATGGGTTTTTTGTGTTTTTGGCTAAATTTTGTTGTTGTTCAAAGGTAAGGTAAAAATCATCTATGGAAATGGTTTTGCAATAATAATTATGTTTCAGAAAGTGATCGTTGAGCTGTCCAGCCAAAGTGGATTTACCACTCCCCTGTGCCCCAGAAATGCCCAACACACAAGGCGTATCTATCCATGTATTTACGCGATTAAATATATGAGAGTCCATAGCACACAATCGTAATCAAGATGAAATAGGCCACTAGCCATAAGCTGCGGTGACCCCAGTTGATTTTACATCCTAGTTTCTCAATAACTCCAGGTTCCCATGTGAGTGTTTCGGTAAACACTTTCGGTGTACCAGTATAGCTCACTAAAATTCCCACAATAAAAGTAAAAAGAAATCCGGTTAAGTTCCACCATAGCCAAGAAATGTTAGGGAAATAGATCCAGAGAATAGCATTTACGGCTACCCCGCCAATCAATCCCACAATAGCGCCCTGACTGTTGGCTTTCTTCACCATTAAACCGAGCAAAAACACACCTAGAATGGATCCATTGGTTAAAGAGCCTATTTTATTCACAGATACTATGATCGAGTCTGCAATATCCTCCACATAAAACGCAAAAGTAACGCAAAGAACTCCCCAGAATAAAGTGAGCCCTCTGGACCAGATCACTTCTTGCTTGTTGGTCATGTCTTTAATCCAAAGACGTTGGACCACATCACGTAAACTCACAGCACTAAGGCTATTGATAACAGAGTCTAGCGAAGACATGGCTGCGGCAAATAAACCCACCATAACAAGTCCTACCAACCCTGAAGGAAAATTTTGTAGGACAAACATAGGAACCGCTAAATTGTAATTGGGACTACCACTTTCCGTGGTGGGTAAACTTCCTAAAAAGTCGGGAAACTTAACAGCAAAACCAGCCAAGCAAATACCTAGCGCGCAGTAACTAAGTACTAACGGAAATCGAAGTAAGCCATTCAAGAACAGTGATTGGTTTGTATCATCAATACTTTTTGTGGATAACTCTCTTTGTACCTGAGATTGATCTGTACCGTAGTAGGACATATATAGGAAGAAACCACCGAATAACATCGGCCAAAAGGCAAAGTCTTTCCCGTCACCCCAGCCATGATCACTGAAATTAATAGCATTTAACCTTTCTTTTGGTGTCACATCCAGAAGCGAGCTCACGCCACCAATTAGGTCTAAAGCATAAAAAATAGCGATAAAGATAGCTAACAATAGAATAACCATTTGAATAACGTCGGAGTAGACAACGGCTTTCATTCCCCCAAACATATCATAGATAATGGTTACCACTCCAAGTCCGACAGCGGCCCACCAAAAGGGAATGTCTAAGCAAACCATAAGCACTAGCGAAACCCCGTAGACAGTGACACCGGTGGAAAAGGCTCTGAGAAATTGGAAAAGAATACTTAACGATAATCGAGTGGCGAGATTAAACCTTTTTTCTAGATAACTATAGACCGAGATCACTTGAAGCGCGCGAAACAGTGGTAGCATCAAAAGCATCAAACCGATCATGGCTAATGGCAGTGCCATTTCGTATTGGAGCCAGACCAATCCGCCACCCACAGAGAAGGCAACAAAAGCCGGGGCACCGAGCAAACTATTAGTAGAACATTGTGTGGCCATGGTGGAAAGAGCTACCGACCAAGCGCTAAGGTCATTACCACCTAAGTAGTAATCGCTCTTGTTTTTTTGTCCGCGACTTAAGAAAACACTTAAACCCACCATAAATAGTAGATATAAACCAATAATGAGCCAATCCAGTGAAGATAACATCTCTAAACTAATCCTATCCTATTTAAATGCTCTTTATGGGTCCGAAGGCCCAGAGGTCTTTGAGCGGTTAAAAGAAATTTTGCCGAAGTCTCCAGTCGAAGGTACACGACGTACACCCGATGAAAAAGACGTTTTGCTTATTTCCTACCCAGGACAAATAAGAACATCCGCCTCCGAGAATGAGAAGCCGTTAGTCGTGCTTAATAAATTTTACAGTGAATTTCTTACAGGTGTGTTCGCTGGGACTCACCTTTTGCCATTTTATCCTTCAACTTCTGACGGTGGCTTTGCTGTGAGTGCCTACAAGCAAGTGGATCCTGATGTAGGAGACTGGTCGGACATCAGAGACTTCTCTGGTGACCTTATGTTTGATGCGATATTCAATCATACATCCAGTCAGCATCCTTGGTTTCAGGGCTTTTTGCGTGGTGAAGAGGAATTTACTAACTTTTATCATTCTTTTGATGAACGGCCAGAAATGGGATCGGAAAAAGATCACGAGTTGAGTTTTGTAACTCGGCCAAGGGATACAGCTCTTCTTCAGGAGTTTGATACCTCTTCAGGTGATAAAAAGTTTGTATGGGCTACATTCGGTCCCGATCAGTTAGATTTAAATTTCCAAAATCCCGAAGTGCTTCTTCATTGTATAACTGTGCTTATCTATTATGTTACGAATGGCATGACCTATGTTCGTATTGATGCGGTTCCTTTTCTGTGGAAAGAGCTCGGGACGAATTGCATGAGTCATCCGAAGACTCATACCTTGGTTAAACTTTTTCGATCCGTATTGGATTGGATTGCTCCGCAGGTGCAATTGATCACTGAGTCCAATGTTCCCCATGAAGAGAATATTAGTTATTTCGGCGACCACAAAGATGAAGCTCAGCTGGTTTATAATTTTAGTTTAGCACCATTGATTTTATATGGAATTACAGAGGGTTCTACAAAGTATCTAAAGAACTGGATCAGTGGTTTAGACTTCACTTCACGAACCACGACTTATTTTAATTTTACCTCTACTCATGATGGTATTGGGATGCGGCCACTAGAAGGTGTTCTCACAGACGAGGAAATCGACGCCTTTGTAGAGAAGATGGAGTCTAAAAAAGGTCTCGTTTCCTACCGAACCCTCGGCCATGTGAAGCGCCCCTATGAGTTGAATATCACTTGGGCCAGCGCAATGGCAGAAGAGGATGAAGATTTACACGTTCAAAAGATACTTTGTTCCTATGCTCTTTGTTTTGCTTTTCCTGGAGTTCCTGGCGTGTACTTTCATAATTTAGTGGGAACACTGAATGATTATGCTGGGTATGAGAGAACTCAACATCGCAGGGATATTAACCGCAAAGAATTTGATGATTTAGAACTCAGAAAACTCATTTCAGAAGAGGGATTTCATAAAACTGTTTTTGATAGCACGTTGGAGTTGTTGAGGCTGAGAAAAGAAAGCCCCGTCTTTCAACCCTTTTCCAAGTTTAAACTTCTTGATTCACCTGATGGTATATTGGGCTTTACAAGAACTCATGACCTACTGACGGGACGTTTTTATTTTAACTTAACCTCCACACCACAAAGTTATAATGGTGTAGAGTTAAAGCCCTATGGATTTTATTGGGAAATCTAGTTCTGCCTTAGCCAGCTTTTTTCAGCTCAATGACATTTTCTGATTCACTGTCATGAGAGAGGTTTTGCTCGACTTCTACAGGAGGAGTCCAAACATCGTGGCGCTCTTGCATGCTTAAAAGTAGATCCGCACTAATGCCATGTGCTTGCTCTATTTTTTGAGCCACTTCAGCAGTGATCCTGCGTTTTCCATTTACAATTTTAGAAATCATAAAATAGGAAATTCCTGCCCGCTTAGCGAACTCTGTTTGCGACATTTTATTGGGGAGCAAATAATCATCATGAATCATGATACCTGGGTGCTCCGGCCTACGTACATCGTTACCCATATCTTACCTTTTTCTTTTTGAACGCGTAAAATTATAGCGCTCTCCACTTATAATTTATTATCGGCTAGTAGCTAGACCTAAGTGAAGTTCAAAGTCTGTTTTGTCTAAAATGGATACGTAAAACTGTTTAATAATGAGAATTTCGTCGCTTTAGCAGGATAGTACCGTTGGATTTGAAAGCCGTTTTGAATCATAGTTCTGATGATTTATTGCGAGGTGGGTCTTGATTGATCTTAATCCATCGTTCAAAATGTCCCAATGAATCTCGTTAAAATTTTTACTGCTTGTTGCTTTCTCTATTCTCCAATACCAGTTTGGTCTCAATCCAGCCTGTTAAATAAAATTATCAATGATATAGATGCTGGCTGGATGGCTGTAGAGGCGAGTCAATTTTCCAACTACTATGATATTACAACATTTCAAAACAGAACCTTAAAAGGTCATCGTACACAGGCTCTACTAGAAAGCGATTTTAATATGTATAAAAAGATCTGTGGGCCATTGGTCAAAAAAGGCTGGGCCATAGATGCAGAGGCTAAGGCCACCCTTCCAACGGGCAGACAATGGGGATGCAAAAAGGGCAAATTGCGCCTCGTGATCTTTCAGCGATATAGTTGCAAAGACAGTGAGGGTTTAGATATATCTGGCTGTTCTGAAACAAAGGACCAATTCAAAGTTTTTCTCGGGAAATGATCCTATGCATTCCCTCAGATTAGCTTCTATTCTACTACTATTTGCAGGCTGTACTATGAACTCCAAACAACCAAACCCCAGCGCTCCTCATCAAGTCATTTTTGTTCCTGGGTTTTATGGCACTCAACTAAACAACGTAAAAGGGGATGAACTTTGGATCAATGCCAGCCAAGCCCTATGGGGGTCTGACACTTTAGCTTGGAACCATCCCGACTTAAAAATCAAAGGTAGCCAAGAGATTAAAGCCGGCCAGGTAAAGCAATACGTAAAAATACTCGGTGGTCTAATTAACAAGAATGTTTATGGTGATACCATCAGAGCTTTACAGGAAACCTTGGGTGAGGAGTTTAATGTACACCCCTTGGGATATGACTGGAGACAGGAGAATCACAAAACAGCTAAAAAAATCGCAGAATTAGTAAAAGAGCTTAAAGCTAAAAATCCTAAATCCATCTCTATAGTAGCTCATAGTATGGGGGGGCTTAGCACCGCATACTACTTACGATATGGCTCTCAGGACCCTACAGAAGCCGTAGAAACTTGGGAGGGTGCAAAGCAACTGGATCGAGTGGTAATATCGTCCACACCATTTCACGGTACGCTGATCGTCTTCCACAATATGTTGCATGGGGTTCGTTTTGGGCTGAACAAAACATTAATGAAACCCGAAACCTTTAGTTCTATACACTCTACCTATGAAATGCTTCCTCGATATGAAACTCCTTCTACCAATGAAAAGTTATTGATGGATGTGAATCAATGGGAAAAGCATAATTGGGGTCTACTGAGCCAGCCCACGCCACAACGAAAGGCCTATACGGAACAGAGACTAAAGCGATCCGGTCAATTTATAGAAAAACTGCACATGGAAACTGCTGAAGAACATTCCGTTCGTCTTCCGCTGTTAATGGCCTATTCCCATGGAAAAGATACCGTTGATGAGTTTCAATGGAAAAAAAAGAAATTGAAATGGGGCTTTAAAGATGGAGATTCCACCGTCACTTCTCGATCCGCTCAGCTTCCAAAAGCTTTTGCAAAGGCCTTTAAAAACATACAGGTTCTAAAATCTGAATACGGTCATCAAGACACCTTGACGGATCCAAGCATTTTAGAACCTGTAAAAATCCACTTACATCAATTACTCGATCGATAAGTCTTAACTTCTGATATTGCGTTTTCCTCAATCTCACGGTCGGAATAGAGAATACGTCGAAATCCTTTTTCAGCATAAAGCTCATCTTGATCTCTAAAATGTGGGCTAGAAGAGTTCACGGATTGAGAGTAAGTCAGGATTCCATAGGCTTCAGGGCCTTGATCGGTGTATTCTAGCGCAAAAGCAAAGCTGGTACCTGTACCTACGGGATATCCGTAGTCCACCGCAATGCCCGTCCCACGAATCCAATCATACTGTGATCTTGGCAGACGAGTTCCATCATCTAAACTTCCTCGTCCCATGATATTAAATACACCATCCGATTCATAGCCACCATGTTTAGGCAGCGGAGCTCCCATGGGACTTCCATCTGGATTCACTAACTGAAGGAACTGAATATCTCCTAAGCGAGCATTCATTGGAATGTGGGCCACTTGCAAAGCTTCAACACCTTTTGCTAGAGCGACTAAGGCTGGATCGCGGTCCTGCTCATTTCTTGCCTTAAGATCTCTTGGCGTTGTCAACGGGTGTTCCGGATCAAACGGAACCACGAAGTCCTCTTCACCTAAAAAGGCAGTGAATCCACGAAACACATGAGCTCCTCGACTGTCATTGTTGTAGAGACCATCCCAGCCTTCCAAAGCTTGGCAGGCTTCGCGAATGTTGACTATACCAAAAGGTAGCGGCCAAAACCCACGCACTCGAACCCGTTTTGATGGATGTGCCTGACAGCGCCTGATGAGCTCTTCACGCAATGCTTCTGAGTGGTAACCTCTATTGCTATATAAGTTTTGCCAGATCTCTCTTGCGGTCCATAAACCGTCCTCACCCGCTGCATCCCCTAACATCTTTAGAGACATTTTAGTTCGAGCTCTCTGGGGAGTATTGATCGGGCCATACATGGGCGAAACGTTTGTGATAGGACTATCAGGGTGAGTGAGCCAATAACTGTCATTGGAGTTTTGTACAAAATCTGAGCGCAACAACTGAGGCTTACCTTCAAAGGGAACGAGGCCTCGACGAGTGGGTAACCACTCAAACACCTGGTGCTCTCCGGGAAGCATAACAATCCCCGTCTGCTCTCGAATAGCAATCAACTCAGGGTTTGTACTGAGTAACTCTAAGGCCTGAGGAGTTAAATGCGGAACGCTAGAGCCATCAATAAAGAAAGCATTTCCTTCTTTATCGGCATACATAGTATTCACCCAACTCAAGCCTGAGAGCTCTTTAAAGGGTCTTTTAAACTCTTCGAGGTTGGTAGCTAGATTCATTCCCAGCCAATGGTCAACAATATCGTAGTTATCAATATTGGCATCTCTCACAGCGAAAGCGGTTTCTTGCGTCCACTCTAAGCCCGCGGGAGGAACTGCGACCATTAGACCAAAATGCGAACGATAAATGGTGTGCTCTAAAGTTTGAGCCGCATGGCCATTCATTCCCACTTCAATGGCAAGATTTTCAGAGACTATCGGTCGAATCTGAGTCTCCCCGCTCAAAGTTTGATAAATGTATTTTTGAGGGTCGTTGGGAGCGAGTCGAAGTTTGTACATCACAAACTGGCTAGACGGAACACTCACGGTGTGTGTCCACCCAAAATGCTCATTAAAGCCAATCTGAACCAAAGGGAAAGAAGCAATTCCTACACCTGTAGTATTCATATGGCCTGGAATCTTGAGATGCATTTCGTAAAACCGCAAATTTCCAGAGTTGGCAAAGTGAGGATTGGCCAATAAGGCACCACGACCACTTTTTGTAAGATCCCGTCCCAGAGCCCAGCCGTTACTTCCTAACTCAGCACTTCGATGATCGTGCATGGGAACTGTGAGACCTCGAAGAATTTGTTCCGTAGGAGGTTGTGGTCCCTGTTGTTGCTCTTGCTCCGCTGGCTGAGGTGGGTGGGCAGCTAAATAAGCCTCTTTAAAAAGTTCACCCGACTTTAACAACACCATGGAAAGAAAATTGGCGAACAGCTCATGTTCAGTGATGGGCTTAACCCAGGCTCCACCAGCGCATTCGGGAGCTAGGTTTTCCACTCCGGTTTCCGCGAGGTACTGATTCACACCGCGAACATAACCACGAATCATAGCTCTGGAGTTTTCTGAGAGAGACTCATAGGTCGACTCAGCTCTCTTTTTCACTCCTAATGCGAGATAGGCAAAATCCGAAATGACATTTACATTGTCAACACCCGGCCCAAAATACAGGGCTCTCTTTGAATTAACCTTTAACATTTGGTCAGCGATTATACAGAAATTATCTTGGCTGTAGGCAATCCCCACTCCAAAAGCAAGTTCTTCTAATGAATGAGCGGTGATGTGTGGAACGCCGAACTCTGTGCGCACAATTTGTGCTTGAAGTGCATCTCCCCCAGCAAAAGTGGGCGGATTATTATCATATTGAATGTTAGATATAGTTGGAGGGGTTGGAGAGGCACTCCAATCATAAAATTCATTTTGTGCGAAAGACTGCGCCGTCATGACGGTCATTAGAATTACTAGCAGTGTTTGAACCGGAATCCCCATTCTGTTCATAAGTATCTCCCCTGAATAAAGTGGGATAGGTCTAGCAAAGATTAGATCAAAAAGCCACGTGGGATTCAAAAAATCGCCAAGGGATCAATAACTTATCGATATCTGAAGTTTATTCGGCGATGCATTAATATGTCCAATAGCCAAGTTTCGCCATTACTGTAAACTAATTGTAACAAGGCCTCATTTTGAAGGAGTTTTTATGCATTCTAATCTCGAAGAGCTATGGCAAAAACTTTGGCAACAATATGCTTCATTAAACCCCAATGTTTTGGATATAAAATCTGCAGTTGAAGCCCACACCGGGAAAGAAGCTCCCAACGATCACGTTGCCTTCCGTACCTTTCGGCATCCCAGTTTAGGCATTGATCACTTGGCAAAGACTTTTACTGATTTAGGCTATAGAGCTAAAGGTGAGTACCATTTTGAACAGAAAAAACTCTACGCTCAGCATTTCGAACATGAGTCCGACCCCTCCCAACCTAAAGTTTTTGTTAGCGAGCTGAAGCTGGAGGAGTGTTCCAAGGATCTGCAAGATTGGGTGAACGGGTTACTTGAAAACGTATCGAAAACGAAACTTGAAATTCCAGAAATTTGTTATAGCGGTAGACCTTGGCCAGCACCGAATTGGATTGACTATCAGAATTTTTATAAAGAGTCAGAATATGCAGCCTGGTTAAGTGTATTTGGTTTTTGTGCAAATCACTTTACTGTTTTCATCAATGAATTGGATCCGTTGAATACCGTTGAGGCTATGAATGAGTTTTTAGAAAAGAAGGGCTACACCCTCAATGCCAGTGGTGGCAAGGTTAAGGGGACGCCGGATGATAAGCTGGAGCAATCGTCCACAATGGCCCATCAATTGGATGTGGAGTTTGCAGATGGAAGCACTCACACCATTCCGACGGTCTATTACGAGTTCGCAAAACGATACAAATTAAACAGTGATCAACTTTATCAAGGCTTCGTTGCGTCGAGCGCAGACAAGATTTTTGAGAGCACTAACGCATCGACATAGGTCGAGTTTATTTAAATGTGTAAATAATGTGGACTAAGTATGGAGATTTATTGACCATATCTTAATAGTACATTTCTTTACAACAATTCCTGTTTCCCTTAAAGTTAGGTGAAACACTTGTTTAAGGGGAAAAGTATGTCGTCCAGTTCAAAGCAGAGTTTACACGAGTCCCTAGGTAATTACTTGAAGCGCCGACGCATCGAAATAGGTATGACTCAATCAGAAGTGGCTAGTAATCTAGGATACTCAAGTCCACAATTCATTTCGAATTTCGAAAGAGGATTGTGTGCTCCACCACTCAAAAACCTAAAGACCTTGGTGAATCTTTATAAGATTCCCAAGGAAGAGATCATCTCATTGATGATGAAAGAGCAGGAGTTGATTCTTCGTAAAGCTCTCGGCATCAATGTCTCGGGTTCTATCAGTCCGGAGTTGAGCTCAAGTTCTTGTGGCTAACTAAAAAGCATCAAGGATTTTTTGCTGCCACTCTTTTAAGAGAGCCATATCCATTTCTCTTGCATTTTCAAAGGCCAATTCGGCCATGGAATTGGAGGGTATGAGATGGATATGGCAATGTGGTACTTCGTAACCAATGACAGCTACACCAACACGTTTGCAGCCAGTGGCTCTCTGAAGGGCTATAGATACAGTCTTAGAGGCTTCAAACATCTTGCTGTAGTGAGGCTCGGGAACATCGATAAAATGGTCGATTTCCAGCTTAGGGATCACCAACGCGTGCCCAGGTTGTACGGGGCGGATATCTAAAAAGCTATAAGTCCATTCATCTTCGTAGAGTTTGAAGCTGGGTATTTCACCCTGAATGATTTTTGTAAATAATGTTGCCATGAGGACCTCTATTTGCATTTTTTCTGGTTATTTTAGGTACTTGCCTTCATTATCTCAGGTTTCTATTGCCCTCAAAGTCAATCTGCGTTAAATGTGGCGGCAAAGAGGAAAACTCCATGTGGACACTAGAATTAACCAAAGAAAAGTTTAAGTTTGCGGCCAGCCATTTCGCCATCTTTGGTCCCTATTGTGGAGAGCGATTGCATGGCCACAATTACTATGTCAGCGTGTTTTTTAAAGCACATTCATTGGATGAAAAGCTGGGTCTTGCCGTGGAATTCAATGAAGTTAAACCCAAGATCTACGAACTTCTTCAAAGCCTAGACGAGTTTGTTCTATTTCCTGAAAATAGCCCCTATCTCAAGTTTGGTGAAAATGGAGATAATTGCGAAATTCAGTTCGACAAGAGATTCTATTCAATTCCCAAGGCGGACATTCGATTTTTACCAGTCACTAATATCAGCGTCGAAGAGCTTTCTCGTTACCTTTGCGAAAAACTGATCCCAGTCTTTAAGTCCTTTGGGAACGTCACAGAGCTCTCCATACAGGTCCAAGAAACTCGCGGGCAAAGTGCCAAATATACAAAAAATATTGAATAGAGCCTCTCTCAGGCCTTCACAATGGATTTCTCTAAGAGTTGGGGATTCTTGAATGAATCAAGAGCTCTACTTTGGATGGGGTTTCAATATTTATGTACTAATTTGAAACAGTACAGACAGCACCGTTTCCTATTGGTCCGGACTCTGCCATAATTGATTTATGGGCGGTTCTTCTAATAATTGGTTAGCTGGTGGTGCGGTTTTGGTAACCCTTTCTATTCCAATTATTTTTAATGCTTGTGGTGCAAAGTTAAAAGCTCCAGCGACTCTAGACTTTGGAACCATCCAAAGCAGTTTCGACCTAACTTGTTCTGAGTATGACCAAATTTATTCAGAGAATACCATCGAAGAACGGCGTGATTTAATAAAACAAAAATACTGCCCCAGCGCTACGAGCGAAAATGCTAAAATTGGCAACGGTAACGTTCAACTCGACATGTTTCGAAATGAAGTGCTGGTACAAAATCCCGGCCAAGGTCAGCAGAAGAAAGCTGGTGTGGATGTCTTTGTGTCCGGCACACAGTGGTCTGCTTTTGTCACCCCTTCCTGCTTGGAGCCCGGTGAGCTTTACAGTAAAATTGTTGCGGGTAAAAAATTGGATTCAAAGTATTCTTTTACGGCACTCTCTTTTCAACTTCCAGAGGATATTTCCTATTCTGAATTAAATCAGTCTATTTTAGAGGATTCTTGCGTGCTTGGACTTGTCTCAGAAAGCAATTATGAGTTGTCCTATTTTTTTAGCGACACTTTCGCCCAGTCAGGAAGCTTGCCGCATATAGACCACATACAGCTGTCTGCCGGACTGGATCTTTTTTACGACTCGTCTTATTCCATTGATAGAAGTTCAAATGAATACGCCCTGGTCGGAGTGGTCGACTCAGGAGTGGCTGCCGAGCACCCGGACTTAACAGAAAATATTTTCCGCTTTAACACCCCTCTTGAGATTATTGGTTCAGGCCTAGATATGGCTTTAAAAGTAGAAGATGAGGATTACGCATCCAATGAAGATTTCTATATTGGTGATGATATAACAGGGCATGGAAGTCATGTTGCTGGCATAATTGCTGCGGAAAATAACTCCATCGGTGTTGTTGGTGTGAGTTCTCGGAGCACCCGTATTTTAAATCTAAAGGCCTTTAGGGTTAATCCAACTACTGGAAACGTTTCTAGCACATCCTCCTTTATCGTAGAGTCTATCAAAACAGCTATCTGTAATGATGTTGAAGTTTTGAATATGAGTTTTCAAGGGGACTCCGGAAGCAATCCACAGGCGGACCCTGTTTACCGAGAAGCCATAAGCGATGCTATACAGGCTGGAGTTCTTCTTGTGACTGTGGCTGGAAACTCCTCCTCTTCAAATCCCCAACAGGAACTCACTGATGAAGGCTTCAATGTGGTTCCTGGTCGCTATGGGGCGGAACTACAGGGAATGATTACCGTGGCCGCATTAGATGCCAATGGGAGTGACTTAGCCAGCTACTCCTTCTACTCCCCGGTTTATGCTGAAATCGCTGCACCAGGAACAAGCATATATTCAACGGTCCCACAGATCGGTACTGGGATTTACACCTATGAGCAAAAATTTGGTACATCCATGGCGGCTCCCATGGTCAGTGGAGCTGCGGCATTAGTTATCAATCTTCTGAGAACTTATGATTATTACCCCACACCTGAATTAGTAGAAGATATCCTTCTCACTTCGGCACAGGTGAATGCCAAACTCATTGGTAAAGTTAAGAATGGGGGGCAGCTCAATATTTACAGAGTGGCCCGAGAAATCCACCGCAGATTTCCTAAAACTCAAGGTGGCAGCTGCTCCGATTAAACTGCTCAATATCGACGCAGGACTGTTTCATATATGTACTCCTCCTTATCTAGCCAGCCTTTAGAACAAATGCTGCTGCTCTGCATAGGTGTCGTTGACTTAGGTCTATTCACAAGCGGACAATTGCATGTATACTTATATAGAGCGACCAACCAAGGATGATCCTTTTGCAAATCTCAATTTTAAATGTTTTTACAATAGCTTTAGCTTTCACCGTTATAAGCGGGTGCAATGGCAAACCTGTAGATCAAGACAAAGAGAATGCTGAGGCCAAGAAAATATTTGATCATCCTGATTTTGACTATGATGAAGATTCAGTGGGAACTGTGCTAATGGATAAAAAAGCCGAGCCCAAGTACAATCCTGAAGATGCCAAAATATTCCAGCTCGCTAATGAAGAAGATAGAACTAAAGCCATTGCTTATTGCAATAAGGGCTTGAGTAAAATGCCGAGCGCTCTCGAGAAAAAAGATATTAAAGAGATTTGCCAAAAAATTTCATTGGAGAAATCCTGCTTTAGTCAAAATCAAACCCCAATTTTTCATTACGACCGGAAAGGCTATAGCGGAAGGGGAAAGAGGATTCTAACGATTTCCTTAGTGCACGGTGATGAGCATGCTAGCGGAACTGTAGCCACTCATTGGATGAAGCGTCTGGATGGATTAAATCCGCGAAATGCCTGGAGAGTGGTACCTATACTCAACCCGGATGGCTGGGCTAACAAAAGCCGGGTGAATGCGAACAAGGTGGATATCAACCGTAACTTTCCATCGAAAGATTGGGATCAACTGGCATTAGAATGGTGGAAAACCAAAAAGAAATCGGATCCCCGTAGGTATCCAGGCCCCTCAGCTTCCAGTGAGCCAGAGACCAAGTGCTTAATTAAACACATTAACGAGTTTAAGCCTGATTTTATTATAGCCGTTCATACTCCCTTGGGTGTACTGGATTTTGATGGGCCCACCTTGAAGGCTCCACATCAGCCGCCACTGCCTTGGCAGAGATTGGGGAATTTCCCAGGTAGCTTGGGGAGATACATGTGGGTGGACCACAATGTTCCGGTTTTAACTATCGAGTTAAAAGGTTCAGATGGTATCGATAAGTTAACACAGTTTGACCGGTTGCAGGACATATCGGGTACAGTGGCGATACAGGCTGGGCGCATTCTCAAAAAATCTGAAAAGAAAAATTAATTATAGACACCATATTTCCACCGGACTAGCCTTAAGAGCACAAACGGGGGATTTATGAGGGGTTTAATTTTACTTATCTGTGGTCTATTAGCGGTTTCAACTTATGCTGACGAGGCACCTATACATTTAGATTTCTATGGTAGTCGGGCTGAATACGAAGGCCTTTATCAAAACTACATGCAACAACGATTAGAGCTACTAGAAGCAGGTAACCCATCCCCTCAGCGAGATTTAGATCCAATTGTACAACTGGGGCGAAGAAATCTAGAATGGCTTGATCATATTAATGAACTAAGAGAGGAACCTCTCGCATTCAGCTCAAAAGAAACTCAAAAGGGCATCCCTATAGAAGAGCCAAAAGTTTATGGACCTTCTACTATTTATCCAGAACACGATGAAATTCTTGAGGTTTTACCAGAACAGATGCACAGGGTTTTGATTTTAGGTCAGGATTTTGAAGGCCAGCTGGAAATCAGCGATGAAGATTACATAACTTACGGGAGAAGAGTGGATCGGCTCTACCAAACCACTGTGAGGTGGCTATCCCTATCCGGCTGGAAGCATTGGTATGCTCAGCGCAAGCGCGACGACGTTCGAGGTTACTTCTTTCTGTCTCAAAGAGATCAAATCATTTCTGAATTGGAAAATTTTGATTCATTACCTTCTGAAACTCAAACTCAACTTGAGCCCTTATTGATCAACATTTGTGAAAATGGGCATGGATCCTGGCAATCTTGTCCTGATCTATACCTATCCCATAAAGCTGAAGGACGATTAGTGGATTTCTATCAAAGGTTCATAGAGTCTGCTAGGGATCGGTACAATGAATACTTTCATTTAGAGGTACAACGCCGGGACACCCATTGGGACAGCGACTCTCAAATGAATTTTCCATTTAAAACACCTGATTCTCAGGAGGTGAGAGATTGGTTGGTCGAAAACATTGAGGACGAGTGGCAGTGGGAAGATTGGAAATTGGTTCTCAACTTCTCCCCTTCTGCTGGACCTCGAGTTCGATTTCGTCCGAATGTAACCCCAAATGTAAATGGGCTTGGAGGAAATATCATTACTATGAATTCCTTGGTGAGTTTACAGGACTATAATGTCCAGTGGACCATTCGTCACGAATTTGGCCATGTGCTAGGGTTTCCTGATTGCTATGTAGAGTTCTATGAAGCCGAAACCAACGTATTCGTAAACTATCAAATCGATATTACCAACCTCATGTGTTCACGAACTGGGGAGCTGAAGCAAACTCACTATGATGAACTTAAGCGAGTTTATAAAGAGGAGTAATTTATAAACTCAAAAACACCTATACCATTGACTGGAATCCTAAAGAACCCTGGGATTCCTATGGCCTTAAAAGAAAATTAACCGATATGATGGGCTCTAGACTCCTTGACTAAGGAGGAGGGATCCCATGGGTTTACAATTTGAACAGAACGAGTTTACTGAAGACGACTACCGTCGTTTTGTGCGCGAACTTATTAAAGAAACCCTCCTTGTGCGTAGCTGGATCAAGGAAGGTCGATTTTCAGAGCAGTCAGACACCATGGGAATGGAGCTTGAAGGCTGGATTATAGATAATATAACCAATGACCCCAGTCCGACCAACGGCCCTCTCCTCCAAGACCTCAATCATCCACAAGTGGTCAGTGAACTTTCAAAGTTCAATATAGAGCTTAATAGCGTACCTGTGAAATTGGAAAATACGGGTTTTTTAGAAATCCAAAACCAAATGGAAGAACTATGGGGCCAATGCCAAGCCCGAGCTAACAATCAGAATTCACACCTTTTAATGGTAGGTTCCGCACCAACACTTCAAAAGAAAATGCTAAATATGGAAAACATAAGTGCGGGTGCTCGCTATGGGGTTCTTAACGAACAGCTTTTTAAAGATATGGAAAATCAGCAAGTTCGAATTCATCTTACAGGTGAAGATAAGTTAGATTTCACAGCCAACGATGTTTTGCCAGCCAGTGCCGCCACGAGCATGCAAATACAATGGAAAGTGCCTGCTAAGTCCGCTCACATGTATTATAACGCTTCTCAAGCCATCAGCTGTGTGATGGTGGCGTTATCTGCTAACTCGCCATTCATATTCGGTAAAAAATTGTGGCACGAGTCTCGGATCCCGCTGTTCGAACATGCCGTTGCCGGCTCAAGAAGTGCTAACAACAAGACGCCTCACCGCAGAGCTCATTTTGGTAAAGGTTATATTGAGGACTGTATTTCTAATTACTTCCTTGAATGTGCGCACAACTACAATGTCTTGATCCCCCTAAGAGACATTGATCAATATGAAACCTTTGGTCATATAGCCCTACATAACGGAACCGTTTGGAAATGGAATAGACCGGTCATTGGATTTTCAGATGACCATACTCCACATGTAAGAATAGAACATCGTCCCCTTTCTGCTGGCCCAACAATTATAGACGGTGTCGCCAATGCTGCGTTTTTCATAGGGGTTGTGCGCTATTTAGCCACTCATTGGGATGATTTTGAACGCATATATCCATTCAATCATGCCAGTGTGAATTTCTATAAATGCGCAAGAAACTCATTTGATGCCAAAATCATGTGGAGAAATAAGCTCACAGATATTCAAAGTTTGGTGCTTGATCAGCTATTAGATCAAGCGGCCATCGGACTCAGCGAACTTGGTGTGAACGAAATGACCATTAAAAAGTATTTAAACATTATCGAACAAAGAGCCGCTCGAAAATTGAACGGATCCATTTGGCAGCTTGATCACCTCAGCAAGAACAATAAAGATTTCCACCAATTGAGCCAGGAATACTTTCATTTACAAGAAAGTCATTTGCCTCTTCATGAATGGTGTGAATTTCGCCAATAAAAGTTATATTTGAATAAGAGCTTTTACAGGGACGCCAGGCAGCTTTTCTCGACCCTTTAAAAATTCGATTTCCATAAGAAACTCATAACCAATGATCTCCCCGCCAAGGTCTTCCACTAACTTTTTAGTCGCCGCGGCGGTTCCTCCAGTAGCTAAGACATCATCTAAAATAACAACCTTTTCACCGGGTTTTATCGCATCTTTGTGTATTTCTAAGGTGTCAGTACCATATTCAAGCTGATAGGAATGATTGATCACTTCTCGAGGAAGCTTTCCTGGTTTTCTCACTAACACCAAGCCAGCATCAATATGTTGGCAAACAGCGGCTCCGAATATAAATCCACGAGACTCCATGGCAACTATCTTCTCTACACCTTCGGGGAGAGAGTTTACAAACTGTCGTGCAACTGAAACAAAGGCTTCATGGTTTTCCAGTACAGGGGTTATGTCTTTGAAAACAATGCCCGGCTTCGGGAAATCAGGCACATCTTTTATGAGCTCATTGATTTTTTCTACAGTCCACATAATCTATTTCTTCCATTTTCGAAAGCCATTCTCTTCAGCTTTCTTTAGTTCCATATGATCGATCTCATAAACATTCACCATGCCAGTCAGGCCACCACAAACTTGAAGGTGCATCATTCCATCATGGGTTTTTTTAGAACTGTGAATCTTAATAGGGCCTAGCTCTTTAGACATGGCCTCAAGAGTAACGCCACCTGTTTTTTCACATTGCTTGCTTCCATCGGCCTTAAACACAAAGATCGTATCCGTATTTTTTGACCCTTCAGACTTCAAAGATTCAGCTGCAGGCAATTGCGACACTTCTTGCTTGCGGCAATGGCCTTGAGCACACGATATAAGAAAAAGAAGAGAAGCCACTATAAATATAGATCTTAATTCCATGGCAATTTATCCGTAGGTTTCTTCCAGGCTAGATTGAGGTAAAACAAATTACCTTCTTTAGAAATAAAAAATAAATCACCTGTCTTATCATCAACCGTTGCCGTGCTAGTAACCCCTCGCCCAGGTTCAAACTGAGCGAGATGCTTTCCGGTATTACCATCCAGAGCCATCAAGCCACCGTCACTTTCGCCAACGATCACAGTGGATTTATAGATTTGGGGCTGAGTGAGGTAGCCACTATCTGTAGAAACTTTCCAAATCAATTTTCCAGACTTTTTATCCAAGGCAACTATATTCTGCGAGGTTGTAGAGTAATAGATTCTGTCTCCACTGATTGTTACCGCAGCGTAACCACCCTCTTCATACTTCCAAATCTCATTGCCAGTATTTGCATCCAAACAAAATAGAGCTTCATCAAAGCTCCCTACAAATATCTTTCCATCTTCAATAACGGGTCGAGCGTCAATATCCGTAAAACGCCTTTTGGTGTTAAGTCGCTTTTGCCAATTCAACTGACCTTTACGACGATCAAGGCTCACCAAATAACCATCATTGAAACCCAAAATAACGCTGGATCCATAAACTGTTGGCTGACTTCCACCGCGAATGGAAAGCATTGTGGTGGACCTTCGATTATACAGCCATACCTGTCTTCCAGACTTAACATCTAAAGCATAGGCTATATTATTACCCGAAATAAAGTAGACAAGATTTCCTTCGACATGTGGCCTGCCTGTCCCCTCTGATCGGATCGGGAAAGCCCAATTTGTTTTCCCATTATAGACATTTAAACTGTAAAAATATCCGTCACTGGCTGGAAAGAGTAGACTGTTTCCCGAAATCACAGCTCCAGCTTCAACTCCATTTTCAATGGTACGCTTCCATATTTTTGAACCTGTATTTCGATCGTAAGCAACAATGCCATCTATGGCATTACCCTGTATGACCATCCCTTTGAAAACTAGAGGCTGAAATCTATGTATCACTCTAAACTTTAAATAGTCTGTCAAAAGTGTCGAGCGAACCCATTTCTTATGAAACTGTAATGTTCGCGCCTGACTGTCTTTCTCCAAGGCACTACACCCCATTGCCAAAAGAGCTGAAAAGGCTATTGTAGCGATTTGGATTCTATTCATAGAATTATCCTTCGTTGCTTTTTAGGAGTCTCAAATAAACCGCCGCCGATCGACCCGGCTCAGTGTCTGAAAACTCATCAGATATGCGAGTGAAAAGCTCATGGGCTTTATCAGTATTCTTCTCTTTATAGTAGCTTAAGCCTAAATTAAGAAGGGCTACAGGGTGCAGGAATTTCATTTCAGCATTATTGACCACTTTGTTTAATGCCTCTTGAGCTTCAGTGTATTTTTCTACATTGATATAAGAGCGTCCCATCTGCACAAAAAATAATGCTCCAGTCAGTGTGCTAGCATCTACCTGAGGAGCCAACTCACTCAACATTGAGGCCGCCTCCTCATGTTTCTCAAAGCTAGTGTACAGCTCGCCTAAATCCATTGCCGCAACAACTGATGCGGATCGCCCCGCATTTGCTTTCACAAACTCACGAATGCTTTGGGCTACACTTGCGAAATGCTCATTGAACATCGCCTCGGTGTATTGAACCTGCTCGCCCTCTTTTAAAGAGTTTCGAATTTCTTCTTGAGCTTGGTGGTAAACCTTTTCCAATGCATAAAGTTGAGCAAAAGCTTCTTTTTCTTGGGTCTTGCTATAGTGACTCATGCCAATGACACCGGCACCAATCATAATCACTAAAATCAGTCCCCCTACAATATGCGTACTGTAGGCGGCTAAACCATTGATCATATCAGTTAATGTTTCTTCTAATCCTATTTCTTCACTCACAATTGATTCCCTTTACTTTTGACGATCTACCATTTCTTTTAATGTGGAGAATGGTCGAGACATTCTTCCTTGATGGTGCTGTCTAATGCCACCAATATTTTTAATTCTATATTCTGCCAATCTATTTGCTGCTTCCTCAGTGGTGCAGTCTTCCTTTTCAGCAATATCAAAAACTTGCATTAGATTGTCGTAAACTTGAGTCGTTTTATCAATAGCTCTTTCAGAAGAATAACCCTCTAGCTCTACAAATACATTCATCAGACCGCCAGAATTCACCACATAATCTGGAGCGTAGAGAATCCCTAGCTCTTTCAGGGCAGAAGCATGACGACTTTCCGCCAACTGATTGTTCGCCCCTCCAGCAATGGCCTTACATTTTAGGTTAGATATGGTCTTATCATTGATAACAGCACCCAGTGCACAAGGAGCTAAAATATCCGTTTCAGCTGTAATGATCGATTCGGGATCCAAGCTTTGAATATCGTACTTATTAGTTAAATGATTGACCTTTTCCTTATCAATGTCCGCAATGGTAACGATGGCCTTTTCCGCAACGAGATAATCCACTAAGTTACTACCCACATTACCCAAGCCCTGCACCGTAACTCGAAGTCCTTCTAATGAATCAGCACCTAATTTTCTTTTAGCCGCGGCTTTAATGCCCATTAATGTACCATGAGCGGTATATGGACTAGGGTCTCCTGACCCACCAAAAGCTTTTGGAATGCCGGTCACGTAAGGAGTTTCCATAAAAATATACTCCATATCCTTTACGGTCGTTCCCACATCTTCGGCGGTAATGTACATTCCATGTAATGAATTTACAAAAGCTCCAAAGGCTCTGAAAAGCGCTTCCGTCTTTTGAGTTTTAGGATCACCAATTATAACGGCTTTACCGCCACCCAAGTTCAAGCCAGCCGCAGCTGCCTTATATGTCATCCCTTTACTTAGTCGAAGAACATCAACAAAGGCCTCTTCTTCAGTGGCATAATTCCACATCCTGGTTCCACCAAGTGCTGGTCCCAAGGCTGTGTTATGAATAGCAATGATCGCTTTTAATCCCACTTCAGGATTATTACAGAATACAATCTCTTCATGATCACCGTGTTTGGCAATGGTTTCAAACGGCATGCAATCCCTCCTCGCAAACGTCTTCTTCACCTGAAATAGATCCCAATAAAAGTGCTAGAAGCTCAGTGGTTCGAAGCTAGTAGAGCCGGAATAAAAGGACAACCGAAAACGCACCCAAGACATAAAGAATCGCAGTAAATGCCGAAAATAACGGCATTTTTGACAATTTATAAAACGAAAAAAGCGAGTAGAAAGCCCACAAAAATACCCAACAAAAACTCTCCCGTTATCCGCACCATTAGCCCGTTTTCTGGATTCTTTTCGGGTATTTTCTGTGTCGGGATATCTTCAACATTTTCGGAAGAGGGGTTATCGCTAAAAGGTTCGACAACAGAGTTCACCTTATCTTCTAGGGCTCCCAAACGCTGTTTTGTGGACAAGTTTTCAGTCAGTAAAGAATTAAAGCTATTCATTGGATGCCATTCAGGCTTCTTGTCAATAAGCGTGAGATACCATTGTAGACTGCGATAAATTGAGGGTGGTGCTGATTGATTTTGTTGCCACCGCGTCCATGCAGATGGATCCACCAAAAGTAACTGACACATCTTTCTTCGAGAGAGCCCAAGTTCCTGCCGAATATCTTCCAAATCTCCGTACTTTTTTTGAATCACTTCAACTTCGGCTAAATATTGCCGCCTAAGGGGGGTATTTAGGCGCTTTTTTGACGTTTTAATGTCCGTATTGCTGCCCATAGAAGGGCTCTTCTGATCTTCGGTTCTTAAATCCACATTTCCCCCCATTTCTTGTATATCTCCGGAATGCGATGCGTTGAAATTCTATTGTTTAACGCATAAAACTATTGTGAATCACAACATTACTAGTTGTGAATTACAATTTATAGGTGCTGCATCGCGCAATCGCCCGTAAATTGACGCTGTCGTAGGAAGTTTTTATACCGAATGGGTGTTTAGGTGGGGCTTTTCAAAACAGACTATAGGTTATAGTTATATTCTATAGTGCTAAATGCTTGATTTATTGGGTAATTATGGGATTATTGAACAGTCATGAATGCCATGGACATGAGTTTTTATCGGATTTTTTAGTAAAACTTAAAAATTATCGGGACTCGGCTGGTATATGCATCGCATTATTTTGGGGATTGAAAATGGGCAAATCTAATAAGACCTACTCTCTCAATAAGAATAAATATCTGTTGCCGCCAGAGCTGGATCGACTGGACTACATCATTAATAGTTTTATGGATAAAAACCTAAGAGATATTCTTTTGCTAAAATTGGCATTAGATACAGGAGCCAGAGCTCAGGAACTGCTAAATATCCAGTTCAAAGATATCAACGAATACGATGAAACCATATATATCAACGGACTAAAGAATTCTAATGATCGTGAACTTCCGGTGCGTAAAGATGTATTTAGGCGCATTGTTCGACTTAAACCCATAGCTGCTAAAGAAAAGGGGAACAACGGGCTCATAGGGGAGGATCGTTATTTGTTTCCCATCACCTACCCTAGATTGGTTCAAATTTGGCTGTTTTACCGACCTGTTCATAAGAAATTCCATTCACTGCGGCACACTTTTGCCATTGAACTGTATAAAAAGACAAAAGACATTCGATTGCTTCAGATGGCTCTTGGTCACAGAAATATTGCGAACACAATGATTTATGCCGACTACGTTTACACTCAGACGGAGCTGAAGCGTCTTATACTCTGAAGTGAGATCAAATCACCCTGTCATTTCTGCAATTTCGAACGTCTTGTTTTAAATTTTATGGACTTGAGAACATTTCGTTCCTATAAATAACGCTATGGATCAATCTTTAAATCAAGCCCATTTTTATCGGCAGTACTTGCGCTCGGAGCTGGATCGCAGAACCCAGCAGAACTCCAGGTACAGCTTGAGAAGCTTCGCCAAGGCCCTTCATGTCAGCGCCGGCAACCTTTCCGATATCATGAATGGTAAAAGACCATTAACTTATAAAACGGCTCAAAAAATCGTAAACAACATCTCCATTAGCCCTGATGACGAAAAGCTTTTTATGGGTTCTGTGGTCAATGAGCAGCTCCATCGCTCTCTGGACCGAACGGATCCAAAAATTAGGAATCTTAAACGTACCTTCGAAACTCGAACCATCGATGTAGATATTTATCGCCTAATTAGTGATTGGTATCACCTAGCCATCATGGAAATGGTTTTTCTTCCAGACTTTCGATTAGATCCCAACTGGATTGGAAAACAACTCAACATCTCCCCCCTACAAGCTCGATCTGCCCTTGATAGACTCCTGGAATTAGGCCTGCTTGTTGATGATGGTACAAATATCACAAAGCGAGATGAATACATTAGCTTACAGCGCAGACCTGGCCTAAATACTAACTCTGCGCAGATTTCAAAGCAAAAACAAGTGCGAGAAATGTCTATTCAATCACTGGAGAATGATCCATTGGAAGAAAGAGCAATGACAACAGTAACCATGTGCATTGATCCTGATAAAATGGAAGAAGCAAGGAAACGAATAGAAAAATTCAATAAAAGTATGTGCCAATTTATGACCAACGGAAAAAGGGAACGAGTCTATATCATGGAAGTGAGCTTATTCCCCGTACAGAGAAAGTCAGAAAAGTTATGAAAAATCTGGTTCACCTAATACCATCCTTATTACTGGTTTACTCTACCTTTACCACCCTTAATGGTGGTGTAATGCGCTCTAATGATGAGGGTATGCATTTAAACAAACCTCAATATTACGTGGCTGGCGGCGGAGGCGACTGGGGAGCGGATTCATTTAATTCCGCACTACAAGAAGCCATACGAATACTTACAAGACATTTAGAGACTCTAGAATCCAATGCCTATCACGGCGAAAGAGTCACAAAATACATGGATTCAGCTTTGTTAAGAAAGCTCAAAAGTCCCAGCCAATTCAAATACTTATTAGACAGTATTCAAAACGAATTGGACACGGTCGTTCTTAATATAGATGATGAGAACTGTTCATTGGTTAAATCTTCATCGCATGCATGGATATGCACAGATGACCATCCGGGTGCTGAAATCTATATTTCTCCGAAAAAGTTTAGGGAATACAACTCCGCCGTATTCAATTCTCTATTGAATGACGACCTCAATGAAGCCCCACAGTATCCATCACTTTATCAGGCCTCCAATGGCCTTCTCCATGAAATCCTACATCACCTCGCCCCAGAGTTTTATGGCATTCTCTACCAGCAACTTTTGACTTCAGATATTGAGGCCATTGAAAATCTAGTGCGCGTGGACACTCGAGCACTTATGAAGGATTTTGAAACCACCGTTTCCAATGATGTCCTCCCTATTCGAAGTGGGAAATATAATTCCCTGCAAAAGAACAACTGCTTTGAATCTGTAAATGTACAAATGGATGTTGGAGAAGGATCAGCAACCATCAAATTAAATATTTCTAATTCTTACAATATTGCTAACGACCTAAATGGCTGCCATGGACTGATTGAGCAAGACATCGATGGGGAAATGCAGAAAGTATTGCAGCTAGAGTTTACATGTGACTTCAAGATGGGATTGCAATGCAGTTTAGTGAATAATATTGATAGCGGTCATGAAATAAAACTCGGAAACATCGATGATAACATTGTGCTTTCGATCACCTCATCAAAGCCAGTTAAAACTTTAAGACTTTATGAATTCACTCGAGCCCACCTTGCCCTCTCGCCTCTGGTACTACCCTTTGATGGAGTCTACCTGGAACCTCAATATCTAAAGGTTCTTGATGGGGCATTTCAATAGTAAAAAAAAGAAGCTGCTGTTGCAGCTTCTTTTAGAAAACATTTAATGGAATCTACAACCTTACAGGCCGTTACAAAACGGAAGGTCAGGCTGAATTCCGCAAAGGATCTGACATAGAGCCGGATCACCCAAAGGACAGTCGCCACCAGGATCTTGAGGAGCTTGATCCGTCACATAAATATTTAATGTGCTTGCCATTCGACCCTCAGAGTCTGTTGCAGTAATTGTAGTTTCACCATTCGCTGTAGCAGTAAAAGTTCCATCTGCAGCTATAGAACCTACAGAAGCGTTCGTCACTGCCCAGTTCACGTTACCATTTGCATTAACGGCATCAAAAGAAAGGGTCTCGTTGGGCGCAATGGTTTTCGCTGCCGGAGCAATAAACATACGTTGCTCTAGTAGAGCATTCATTGCTTCACCAGCGTCAATTCTGCAGTTACAAGCCGTCTCAATATCCACTTGAGCACCTGTCGTCTGAATCAATGCTCTAGCATTCTTACCCGTTAACTCTGGATTTTGCGACTTTAATAAAGCAACAAGACCTGCAACAAGTGGGGTTGCCATAGAGGTTCCAGATAAGTTTCTGTACTGATTATTTGGAATTGTAGACATAATATCTACTCCAGGAGCAGCTACGTGCACTTTGTTCTTTCCGTAGTTTGAAAAAGAAGCCTTGGCATCACCTGAATCGCTGGCTGCAACAGTAATCGTGTTATCAAAGTCCGCATTCGCCGGATAAACGCCCGTAGCATCGTTGTTACGACCGTCATTTGCAGCCGCAGAGACGAAAATCACACCTGCATCACTGGCTCTTTTTACAGCTTCAATGAGAGGTTGAGCTTGAGACGCGGCAATCGTTGCTCCCCAACTAGCAGAGATAACATCCACACCGTTTTCGATAGCATAATCAATAGCTCTAATTCCGGCCATTAGATCGCCACCACCATCAGCACCTAAGAAGCGAATAGGCATAATTGAGATATGGGAAGATAGTCCAGAAATTCCACCCGCAACTAATCCCGTAGCGCCAATGATACCGGCACAATGAGTTCCATGTCCTGGGTTTCTAGATCCAGTTTCATCCATCGGATCATTATCATTATCTTTGAAGTCATAACCAGGAACCATATTAGGAGCCAAAGATTCATGATTGTAATCGATACCAGTGTCAATCACACCAACGACTACGTTTCTATCACCTTTATTATTGGCAAGACCCCAAGCTCGTTCAGCGTTTACTTTCGCTAAAGCCCACTGCTCACGCAATTCCGTCATATTTAGTGGTTTTCTAAAAGCCTTTAGCTTGAAGTTCTTCACCACATATTCAATGGCTGGATTGTTATGAAGAGCATCCAACGTTTGAATCTCTTGATTGTTATCGATTTTTACTTTCATCAACTGAGCTTTGTCATGTTGATCCATCATCTGTACGCCAACCATGCTGTTCAAACTGAACATCATATTTGGTTTATACTTAATGATGTATTCACTTGCGGAAGCTGCAAACCCACCTAATACGATCATTGCAGCTAAAATTAGTCTTAGCATTACCCAACCTCCTTGTACTTCTGTCATTGTTTAAGTCATGCATCCTTGCTAACTCGACTATTAACCCACCATTCAGATAGGTTGTCTATACATTGGGCTGGTGAAAATTTGCGACTCAAAGTTTAATGATGTTGAAATATCGACCAAATCGAACAGAGCGGTATCCAGTCCAGAAATGAACACCTAGTGCTAACAAAACAAGACTATGGTCTATACACTGCGAGTAAAATTATAGCGACAAGGATGGGTGTGGGAAATTCGTTCCAAAGTCGACACTGTTTTGAAGTCAGGTAAACGTCGTCGACTTCGTAACGTTTTCGAACTCTCCCAATAAAGTAAGTGTAACCTACCAGCATAGAAATCAAACCCAGTTTGATATGAATCCAAGTCTGCGATAAATATCCTGGATTATAAATAAGCATTGCGACCCCACCTACAAGAGTCACTATCATGGCTGGAACCGTAATGTATTTTAAAAGACGAAGTTCCATTACTTTTAAGGTTGTCACTACATCCGGTTTATTTTTGTTTTCAGTGTGGTAAACGAACAATCTAAACATATAAAAGAGGCCCGCAAACCATGCGACCATGGCTATAAGATGTAATGATTTAAAAGCAAGTAACCACACAAAAATCTCCCCATTTCTAAGAAAGTGTGTTTTCCTAATGGCCGTTATTTTTGGTAATTGTTACACAGGGAATCAAATTGGCCTATGTTAAAAGCCTGAATATCCTTCCCAATCCTCGATTTCTTTTCAAATTGACCTTATCCGGTAGGCATTTGCCATGACGCGCGGTATATATCCTGCCTATATGAAGCCCTTATTAAAAAGCTGTAATGCTTTGATTTTATTGATTTTTATATGGGTATCCCCGAGTTGGGCCATATCTATTCCTGGTTTGGAGAGTGAGTTCGATCTCTCTCAGCTTTCCAATGCCGATATAGTTCCTACGGAAGAAGATAAGTCAGAAGCTCATAAATGCCGACTTTTAAGAAGTGTGGCTGAAGATAGATCAAAATTCATATGCGATCGAAGGCAATATTTACTGTTTGGCCCAGATAGTGGCCATGAATATAACGATCGTTCCGCACGTTATGGCAAGCTGAAGATTGCTTCATTTAATCTTCTTCATTTGGGCAACCTAATCACTCCCTATAAACAGCTTGATCTCATCGCCAAGATGATGAATCAGTGGGACATTGTCGCGGCTCTAGAAATGAAGACCATACCTACCACATCAATTATCCATACCCACAACTTGAGAGTTTTAGATCGACTCGAAGAAATTCAAGAAGAACTTAAAGACATCTCTAGAGACTACGAACTGTCTCGAGTTCTAGATAATCAACAACGAAAACGTGAGCTTATAGAAGAGAGAACAAATCAATTTCAATCGTATATTTTTCCGGGCTACATTCAGCTGCTTTTTGCATTGAAAGAATTAGATCCCTCCTGGTCACTAATTATGACAGCAGAAGGTCAGGGACAAGGGCACCATCAAGAGCTCACGGGATTTTATTACCGAGCTAAAAGAGTTAAAAACCTCGCCACCCGAGCCTGCAATGCCGGGCGCTGGGGAGCTTATGCTTGTTTTATGGATATCCCTCGCTCTGAGGAGTCTTTGGTTTCACGTCCTGCTTTTATTGCCGGTTTTCAATCTGGCGCTGACAAATATTCTCTCTATGCCGCTCACACTCGATTCGAGGAACATGAAAACGAGGAAGATGGTGAACAGAGTTACGATTTGGCCAGAGAGGCTCTCGTCGACTTAGCTGAAGAGATTGGCAATGAAGATTTGATTGGCGACATAGAGCGTATGGCAAGGCCTTTTATAAGTCGTTTTTTCGAAGTCACCGTCACGTTGAGGGAAATGCAAAAAAAAGTAAAAATTCTTACAGAAATGAGCGAGGCCAGCAGGGTCTACAGTTTTACACAGGGGTTTCTACCAAGGCATTTGGATCATAACTTTATACTTTTAGGAGATTTTAATCTTCCTACAGATAACTATTTGAAAGATGTATGGACTCAATTTGTAGATCATCTTATGCCCGGCTTCAAAATATACATAGATGGGAAAACCAGCATATCCGCCGAAACTGGACTTTCTGAACCCTATGATCATATCATTGCCAACCCAGAACAGACTACCCATTGCAACTTAGACCAAGAGCATCTCAGCCACAGTCATGATTTAGCTCCTGCAACTTTTGATTTCACTCAAATCATTGAACCCACATCACAGGCCGACATTAGAGAGCGCATCCGGCTGGCCACCAGCCGCAATACCCGTCCCAATATAGTAGATGCTACGTTAAGCATAATGGTGGATTGGGTAAAAGAATGGCGTGGGCTTTCTCAATCAGAATTTGAATTCAAATTGCAAAGCCTCGATCCAGATGAAGCCGAGAGGAGCTTTATAGGACTCACCTATCCTGAGTTTGTAAATTTGGATACGGTTCGAAGAGGGCAAAGAGAGCCTTTGATTGGGGATGAACGCGTCGAAAAAATGGTAGCTGATATGTGGGATAGACTCATCAATATAGAGAATGATAATGAAGCACCTTACCGCTCCATAATACACGGATTCAGTGATCACTTACCCGTTTACATGACATGTGACTAAAGCTCGTCGGAAGCGGCTCTCTCCGAGTCCACCAATTTTGATTTTGCATCCAAGGCCTGCACTTCTTCCGCGATAAAATCTATCACTTCTGAGTTATCAGAGCCCACATCCTCTTTTTCAATAAGAGCATTCACATCTTGTTGTAGTTGCTGCCTTTTCACATTGGCCTTGTTAATCAAGTGATTGAAAGAAATATCTGATTTCCCAAACGCAACACTTGAAAAAGCGACCACAGCAAAGCTTATTATCCATTTCATAGGATCGTTCTCCTTTACCCCCTTAATGAGCAATGCCAATGCCACATTTTCACTCGTAATTACAGTAGGTTAGGGCGTACTCCACCCATCCAAAAGCAGGGCGATTCGCAAATTGAGACACAACTGTGAAATATATAGACAATTCAGTACTAGCTATTGAACTTGCTATATAACGCATTTTCCCGTAATTTCATGCCCATTATGGCAAAGAAGAATCATTACCCAACTCGTCTATTTTTATCAGAAATTCCAGAAGATGGAGCTTTATATACCTATTCAAAAGAATCTGGGGAGCTAAATGACGCTCTGAAGGATCTTATAGGAGACCATCCCTACACAGTTGAGATTCAAATCCAACCTATGGGCGATGTATTCAAACTTACCGGACAAGTTACCACTAAAATGGATCAGATTTGTTCTCGCTGCGCCATTGAGCTTCAGGAGCCCATACATTGTGAATTTGATGAGCTATTAATGGTGGACGATCCTTCACATTACAAAAATGGAAGCCAGTCTCGAGGCCACTACAGCAGCGAATTTAAAGAAAATGAGCCTTTTTGCCACTATGTAAAATCTGATGAGTTTAATGTTGAGGAATTCATTCATGAAATGATTGCCATTAACGAGCCTTTAAGGCCTCTAGGACGTCCTGAATGTGAGATATCCTGTGAAAACTACAATAAAGCTATAGAAAAGGGCTGGATTTCCTCAGAAAATGAGCAAATGTCTCAGGACAGACAAAATCCATTTTCAGCCCTAAAAGGAATGAAATTAAATTCTTGATTTCCTGGGGAATTTCATTAAATTGACCCCTTTGAAAATTGCAAAAGGTGGAATAAATGGCCAGTCCTAAAAGTAAAATTTCTCGTTCAAAAAGAGGTATGCGCCGTGCGCATAATGCACTTAAAGCCCCTACTGTGAATAACTGCAGCAACTGTGGTTCATTAGTACAACCTCATCGTGCATGCCCTTCTTGTGGTTACTATAAAGATCGAGAAGTCCTAACATCACTCGATTAATTTAGAATAAAACGGATTTTACTCGCCTCAGCAGAGCCACACAGCACATCACCCTTCGATGGAGGAAATCATGGCGGATACCTTTTACCAAACCAAAATTTCGGGGACAGGTCACTACCTGCCTCCTAAACTTCTGACAAACAAAGATCTTGAAAAACTTGTTGAAACCACTGATGAGTGGATCACCGAGCGCACTGGAATTAAAGAGCGACATATTGCTGATGAGTCTCAAGCATCTAGTGACCTAGCCTATGAAGCCGCAAAAATTGCCATCAAAGAAGCGGGACTCACTCCCGAAGACATTGACTGCATCATTTTCCCAACTGTGACACCCGATCATGTTATGCCTAGTTCAGCCTGCTTGCTTCAAGAAAAGCTGGGCGCAAAGAATTGTATGGCATTTGATTTAACTGCTGCCTGTAGTGGTTTTATATATGCAATGAGTATTGCTCATTCTTTTATTCAGACCGGTCACTATAAACATGTATTGTGCATTGGCTCTGAAGTACTTAGTAAATTTGTTGATTACACAGACCGTGGGGTTTGTATCCTTTTTGGAGATGGATCTGCTGCCGCAGTTTTATCTAGAGCCGAAGAAGGTGAAGAGTCCAAAATCTATTCAAGACACTGTTATGCAGAAGGCGCGCACGGAAAATTACTTTATTTGCCAATGGGAGGATCCGCCATTCGCCCTAGCCATGAAGCCATCGAGGCCAATCAACATACGGTAGAGATGAATGGTCGAGAAATATTCAGAAATGCTGTGCGCACAATGGGGAAAGCCGCTCAGACCACATTAGAAACTAACGGCATGACTAAAGAAGATGTGGACTGGTTTATTCCTCATCAAGCCAATGCTAGAATTATAGAAGCTGTAGCTAAACACATAGATTTTCCAATGGAAAAAGTCATTGTTGAATTGGCCGACATTGGCAACACTTCTGCCGCAACCATTCCCATTGCCATGGATAGAGCCATTCGCGATGGCAGAATCAAAAGAGGCCAAAACATTTTATTAGCAGCCTTTGGTGGCGGCCTTACCAGTGGTGGACTTCTTTTAAAATACTAAGGAGAATTTCATGATACATGCCGTATTCCCCGGACAAGGCAGTCAGGCTCCCGGGATGGGCGCCTATCTTTACAAAGAATTTGATTTTGTACGCCATCTATTTGAAGAAGCAAGTGATGCTCTATCACAAAATATGAAAAAGCTTCTATTGGATGGAGATGAGAAAGAGCTCGCTCTCACAGAAAACACCCAGCCCGCCCTTCTACTCTGTTCATCGTCGACTTTTTTGGCAGCCAAAAAGCTATTTGATCTACAGATTCACATGGGTAGTGGCCACTCCATTGGCGAATGGGCCGCTCTCGTAGCTGCGGGTGCCATAGAGTTTAGCGATGCCATTAAAGCGGTAAGAGAACGAGGAAAAGCTATGCAGTCAGCGGTTCCCGTCGGGGCCGGAGGAATGATCGCGGCAATGGGACTCACTCCGGAACAGGTCAAAGCCCTTTGTATTTGGGCTGCCACCGAACATCCGGAAGGCGGCGTTTTGGAGCCTGCCAATTTTAATGCTCCCGGACAGATAGTGTTAAGTGGACATAAAAAGCAATGTGATTGGTTGATAGCCAATACAAAAAAAGAAGTTTTTGAAAACCTACCCGCACCACATAATCAGGTTCGCAGACTAAAATTTATTCCCTTAAAAGTCTCAGCACCCTTTCATTGTTCTTTAATGAAACCGGCAGAAGAAACAATGAAACTAATTATAGACGATATGGACTTTGGAGCATGTGATTTTCCCATCATTCAAAATTTGGAAGCCAAATATTATGATACGGTACCGGAAATAAAATCAGCTCTGACTCAACAAATTTCATCTTCAGTGAAATGGGAAGACTGCGTAAAAAGTTTGGCTCATTCTGGAGTCACCGAAGTGGTAGAGTTTGGCCATGGTAAAGTCTTAGGTGGCTTAATTAAGAAAATTTCAGGGGATTTGAATGTTTATCCCACAACAAATTTAGATGAATTCAGACAAATAGAAACTTTAGCGAAATAGGAGAATTTCATGTCCACTCACTCTCTAGAGGGTAAAAAAATCATCGTGACCGGTGGGAGTCGCGGAATTGGAGCTGGCATTGTTAAATATTTAGCCTCTAAAGGAGCAAGTGTTTACTTCTCTTACTCATCCAATAAAGAGTCTGCCGAAGCCCTTTTAAAGGATCTGCCCGGCTCTGGACATCAATGCTTCCAACTCAATATATCTGATAGCGAAAACGTCGAATCTTCCTTTAAACAAATTTTAGGCGAAATGGGGCAAGTGGATGGCCTGGTAAATAATGCCGGAATCACTGCGGATCAGCTTTTAATGCGTATGAAAGAAGATGATTTCAATCGTGTTTTAACCACAAACCTAACAGGTTCATTTTTGTGCATTAAGATGGTTTTAAAGCCAATGATGAAGGCCAGAAAAGGCTCGGTGGTGAATATCACTAGCGTTGTAGGGCAAATGGGAAATGCTGGCCAAGCCAATTATGCCGCCTCAAAGGCAGGAATAGATGGCCTCACCAAATCAGCAGCTTTAGAAGTGGCTTCTAGAAATATTAGGTTCAACTGTGTCGCTCCTGGTTTTATCAACACCGATATGACAGGGGCATTGGATGACAATCAAAAACAGCAGATGTTTGATCGTATCCCTATGGGGCGGATCGGTGATGTTGATGATGTAGCTTCAGCGGTGGCATTTTTACTCGGAGACGAAAGCCATTATATAACGGGGCAAACGATTGCCGTAAATGGCGGCATGTATATGTGATTTGGCAGCGCATTAACAGCGCTAAAGCCGTGTGAAAACTGATTGTTTTCTCTTTTGAAATCGTTAGAATCGAGCTGATTTAATTAAAATTGTTAGGGAGTTATTTATGGAAACGAAAGTTCACAAAATAATTGAAGAACAACTGGGTGTAGAATCTGATCGCGTTAAACCTGAAGCCTCTTTCATCGACGATTTAGGCGCTGACAGCTTAGATATCGTTGAACTTGTTATGGCGATGGAAGAAGAATTTGATTTAGAAATTCCTGACGAAGATGCTGAAAAACTTCGTAAAGTACAAGACGTACTCACCTACCTAAAAGAAAAAGGTAAAGCTTAGTTTATACCTCTTAATCCAAACACCCGGAGGAGTTAATGAGCACATCTGTTTATGAGCGAAAAAGCATTGCCCAACGCAGGGTCGTAGTAACAGGTATGGGCGCGATGTCTCCTCTTGGGTTAGACGCCTCTACAAATTGGGAGTCAGCTCTCAATGGTAAAAGTGGAATTGATAAAATAACCTCTTTGGATTGTTCAAATTTTAACGTCAGTATTGGCGGAGAAATTAAAGGTTTTGATCCGGAAAACTTCATTGATAAAAAAGAAATTAAAAAGATGGATCGATTCATTCAGATCTCCATCGCGGCCACTGATGAAGCCTTGAAAGATTCTGGAATTGAGTTTACTGAGGCCCTTAAAGAAAGAACTGGCTGCATCATCGGTGTAGGTATCGGTGGGCTCATCAGTATCGAAGAGAATCATAAAATTTTGATGGAACGTGGCCCTAGTCGAGTTACACCTTTCTTTATTCCGAAAGTCATAACCAACTTAGCTTCCGGTCAAATTAGCATTAAACACGGTTTAAAAGGTCCAAACTATACCGTTACATCTGCTTGTGCTAGCGGAAACCATAGCATTGGTGATGCTGCTCTTCTCATTCGCAATGGAATGGCAGACGTGATGGTCGCCGGGGGATCTGAGGCCGCCATTTGTAGTATGGCGGTGGTAGGTTTTGGCAATATGCGCGCATTGTCCACGAGAAACAATGAGCCGACGGCCGCTAGTCGCCCTTGGGATGAGGACCGCGATGGCTTTGTTTTAGGTGAGGCCGCAGCCACTCTTATCCTAGAAGACTATGAACATGCCTGTAAAAGAGGGGCTAAAATCTATGCTGAGCTTACTGGTTACGGTATGAGTTCTGATGCTCATCATATGACTACCCCTTCTGAAGGGGGCGTTGGTGCCGCGCAGGCTATGAATCTTAGTTTGCAAGATGCAAATCTTAACCCAGAAGACATTAAGTATATTAATGCCCATGGCACTTCAACTCCAGCTGGAGATATTGTTGAAGCTGATGCAGTAAAGTTGGCATTTAAAGATCATTCTAAAAACATCTGGATGAGCTCTACGAAGAGTATGACGGGCCACACATTGGGTGCTGCTGGTGCACTGGAGAGTTTTTTCACAATTATGAGTGTATATAAAAACTGTGCACCACCGACCATAAATTTGGATAATCCAAGTGAAGGTTGTGATTTAGATTTTATTCCACACACTGCCCGCGAGGGAAATATTGAACATGCTTTAAACAATAGTTTTGGCTTTGGCGGAACCAATGCCTGTCTTATTTTTTCAAAGTGTAAACCCATTTAATGCCATCTATTCAACGGGGAGGAAAAAATGGCTGACGATATTCAACTTGCCATTGCCTCTGATCATGCTGGTTTTGAAGCAAAGCAAACTCTTATGGCTGCTGAGCGTGACAGAAACTGGATTGATTTAGGGCCAAGTAATGACAATTCTGTAGACTATCCGGATTACGCAGATAAAGTGTGCGAACATGTTCTGAAGAACCCTAACACTTTGGGTGTATTGATATGTGGAACAGGTATAGGTATGTCGATTCGCGCCAATAGGTATCCGGGCATCCGGGCAGCCCTATGCACCACGCCTGAAATGGCAATCGCTGCCAGAGAGCATAATGATGCAAACATCCTAGTGCTTGGTGCACGCACGATGAGTCCCGATGAAATACTAGTGATTTTTATAGAATATATGCAATCAGAATTTTTAGGCGATCGCCACGAACGTCGAGTTCAAAAACTAGATAGCCCCGTCAACCTTTAAGGAGTTTTAATGGAATTGATTGATAGTAGCATTAAAGATGAGTTGGTTTTAAAATCACTAAAAAAAGAAGTAGACCGTCAAACCTACGGCTTAGAAATGATTGCCTCCGAAAACTATGCATCAAAGCAAGTTATGGCTGTACAAGGCTCTGTACTTACAAATAAATACGCCGAAGGCTACCCTGGCAAAAGATACTACGGTGGATGCGAATTTGTAGATGAGATTGAGCAACTTGCCATTGATAGAGCCAAAGAGCTGTTTGGATCGGAGCACGCAAATGTGCAGCCCCATTCGGGAAGTCAGGCGAATATGGCTGTGTATCTTGCTGCTATGGAACAAGGAGATACTGTTTTAGGAATGGATCTTTCTAATGGTGGGCACCTTACCCACGGCAGTCCTGTAAACTTCTCTGGTTTACTTTTTAATGCTGTTTCCTACGGAATCGATCCTGAAACCCACCGAATCAATTACGAAACAATTATGAAACAGGCTAAAGAGCATAAACCCAAAATGATTATTGCTGGTTACTCAGCCTACCCTAGAACTCTTGATTTTGCTGAGTTTAGAAAAATAGCCGATGAAGTGGGAGCCCACCTATTTGTGGATATGGCTCACTTTGCCGGCCTTGTGGCAGGCGGAGTTCACCCTAACCCTGTGCCTCATGCCGACTTTGTAACCACCACGACACATAAAACTTTAAGAGGTCCTCGTGGCGGCTTGATTCTGACCAACGAAGCATGGGCCAAAAAGGTAAACTCTAAAATCTTCCCTGGCATCCAAGGAGGACCTTTGGAGCATGCGGTTGGAGCTAAAGCCGTAGCATTTGGCGAAGCCTTAACTCAAGACTTCAAAGATTACTCGCAAAGAGTGGTCGAAAATGCGAAAGCTCTTGCCTCGGCGTTGCTTGATCTGGAATTTGATCTGGTAACAGGTGGAACAGACAATCACCTCATTTTATTGGATCTATCGAACAAGTCGATCACGGGTAAAGATGCTGAAATCGCATTGGATAAAGCGGGAATCACAGTAAATAAAAATACAGTTCCCAATGAAAAGCTAAGTCCTTTTGTGACAAGTGGAATTCGAATAGGAACTCCTGCACTCACAACGCGAGGGATGCAAGCACCAGAAATGCATCAAATTGCAGACTGGATTCATCAAGCCATCACCCATCATGAAAAGGATGCCGAATTAGAATCTATTAAAAAAGAAGTTCGTAAATTGTGCGAACAGTTTCCAATTTACGATCAATAGCCCCAAACTTCCTAGGGCCTTGGTCTTAATAGACAAGGTCCTATTTCGTTAAGAGATTGAAACACTTAAAATAAGAGCATGCGCATCTTTGTCATTACTTTTTTAGCTCTACTTATGTCCGGTTGCGGAACACTTAAAACTCCCCAATTTCGCACCAATAGCTACCGCTCTGCGGGATATAAACATGTAGCTCTTAACCATAAAATGAAAAGAGAACCCAGTGGCGGAATCGGAGCCAGTCATGTTGAATTGTTATGGCCCGTCGCTCGCCCTGATATCAGCCAAAGCTTTGCCCCACCTACCAATAGAAAACATGATGGTATTGATCTTAGAGGGCGAAAAAACACTCCCATTAAAGCCGCTCACAGCGGTGTAGTGGTCTATGCTGGACGTAGATACTCAGGTTATGGAAAAATGATTTTAATAAACAATGGTGCTGATATCTCCACGCTCTATGCTCATCTTAATAAATATGCCGTTAAAACAGGTGATCGAGTTCAGAGAGGACAAGTGATCGGTTATATGGGGCGAACCGGCAGAGCCACTGGAGTTCACTTACATTTTGAAGTCTTAAAAGATAAAATCCCAGTAGACCCCATGGGAATCCTGCCTTAAAAGTTCACCTTTTAGCGCAAGCAATTTGACTGGGTTTATCGCCCTTCAATTTAGTTCTTCCTAGAACCCTAAAATAATCTAAACGATAGGCAGCACCCACCTGAAGGCACTTTTCATACATAGGATGATCTTTCTCAATAACTATCTTAGTGGCGCTAGAATATTCCAATTGATTTAAAGGATTCCATTTTATCTCGCCTAAATAATTATCTTTAAAAAGAGAACGTCCTTCTTTATCAAAAATTTCAAACTCGCCTTTTCCATTTAATACTCCCGAATATATAACCAATTGCGATTGATTGGGCGAAAAGGAGTGTAAGTAAGGCCCCTTACTTGTCAGGCTTCCATTAAAATAGATGATTTTTCTACGTGAGTGATTAACAACAGCGGTCATCCCTCCCCGTGTTTTACCCACCACAGGAAAACTCCACTGACTTATATCCTTATAGATGGCATGAGGAATTCCTTTTGATTTGTACCCTGCCATTTCCGAAAACATCACCCCTTTATCAAAGTAGAACTTTACCGTCTTTCCCGAGACAGTCTTTGTACCCAAGTCTACGATATCGCTCTTAGCATAAAGAATTGAGCAAAATCCCGCGATCAATAAATTAAAAAAGAATAATTTCTTCATTGAAACATTTTAATTTAAGAATTCTTTTTTTGAAAGATCAAATAAATGAGCATGGGCATGTATAGAGCTGGAAAAAAAATAAATACCGCCGCAAACACTCCAATTAAAGTGGCATATAATGGTGAAACATACTGGCTCATTTGAGCTTGAGCCCAATTAAAACTATAGTAAGCAGAAACAATCGCCACCACTAACGAGATGTAGGAGATCACATTTTCAATTTTAGAATTTTTGGAAGTGTTGGATGAATCCGTTTCCATATTCAATTCACCCGTCTAAACTCGACTTTTGTAAGTCCCTCTAGAAAAACAGGTAAGGACTGGAGGTCATAGCCTGTTTCAGTTTGCATATAGTCTCTAGCTTCATCTAAGATCCGCTCCACTTCTTTTGGAGAACGAAGCTCATCAGAAAAAAACTCCATATTTAAATCAAATAGCTCATCTAGTCTCGGATCATCTCTTCTATTATATAGAAACAGGTAAAAAGATAGTTCTCTCTCGGAAATCTTTTCTTCAAAGGGGGAAACTCTCTCATAAGCTTCAGGATCCTTAAATAATTGGAGAGAGAACACATTGTTTTTTCCCACAACATATTCCTCTAAAAACTTCATCATGGGGTGCCAGTTATATATAAAATTAGCTATTAGAAAGAAGTTTAGACTATTTTTTTCGGTGAGTTCCAAGTCGCCCTTCAAAGCCTGCTTCTCAAAATTAAGATCTTCGTCGATCCTCTCAACTTGCCGCTCTAGTTCCTTCACAGCTTCCAACAAAAGAGACTCAAAGAGAGGTTCCGGTTTTAATGTAGTAGTACGGCCGTTTGTGCCATTAGATTCTGATACACTTTGCTTGTTGGAAAATAACGAAACCACATTTTCAGCATTAAAGCTGGTTAAACTTGAGAGTTGGGGGTTCTGCTCAGAATCACTTAGTGTTTCTTTTGCAACTCCACTTTCGATCATCTCCCATATCTTTGCCTCTACAACAAAATGAACTTCAGATGCAACTTCAGACAGACTCATTAAGATTCGATAGACTTCATCAATTTTAATCCATTTTTGTAGCTTCTTTTCTAGTTCTGGATGATGTCTTACTACCCAAAATACGGGGGCAACTGAATCAAGCCGCATTTCGTAGTCGGCTTCGCGCAATTGCTCTGCCTGCTTGGACATTTTCCAATCTCGGTTGGTTGTATTATCAACAACAAGTTTTAAAGGAAATTTTGCACCAAAGAGTGATCCACAGAAATTCGCTGCATAAGCAGATGAGCCCAAAAAACTACAAATACTGAATAGAATTAGACTACACTTCAAAGAAAACCTCTCACTTTTGATACCCAAACCTCCCACAAAGGTGCCAATTTGGGATTCATTTTTTTCAAATAGGAAGAAATTACATTATGATATGTTGAATATGAGTTTATTCCACAACAGGTTCTTATACATCCTGCCTAGTTCTGCACAATCTGTAACCTTGTAGTGAATATGCCTATTTAGAAATAAAAAACCCGATACAAAAGTATCGGGTTTTGAACTTATTAGAATATATTATTTACTAGAGTCCAGCTGACAAGATTAAACCGTAAGAGGTTTCATCTTCATCGAAAAGAACAAATCTTCTATCGCTGTTTAGGTCTCTACTGTGCGAACCATATGCCATTACAGTAAGTGCATCAGAGGCTTTAAAGCTCAAATACAATTCCATGTAACCCAAAGTTCTATCGTTATCATCGTTGTAAGCAAAAGTATCTGGTAATACGTTACCATCTAGATCTTTACCACCATCTCTACGGCGCTGACCATTATTGTATAGCAATTTTCTTAGATAAGTAGAGGTGCTTACTGAAAAAGAATCTGTAATGTCTGTGGATGTATCAAAAGACACAATACCGTCGAAATTATTTTGCCCATCATGATCTCTTGTGTAGCCAATGAAACGGGGGATAAAAAGTGCAGATAAATCAGTCTTTCCGATTTTTCCGATGGGTTTAATTCCATACATACGAAGAGACCACTTACCTGTTTCCTTTGAAGCATCACTAGTAGGCATATAGATACGAACCTGTGCAGAAGCGTCTTCACCCAGAAAGCTTGCTTTGCTATTGCTATATCTCAAAACCCAATCGCCCAATCCAAACTCTTGAGAATCTTTTACTGTTCCACTACGAGTTTCTATATCTCCAGCATCTAGAGCTGTCTTATTACTTTGAGCAGCTTTTGCAAAAGAGGCATCTATGTCCGCCACTTCAAATGATTTCGGAGCAGTTTCAAAAACGGCTCTCAATTGAAGAGACTCTGTCTTATTTAACTTGTGAGTGAATCCCAAGTAGTTGTAACTCGCCACACCACTATTGTCGTTTCTATTAATATCTGCCGCATCAGCATACATTTCAGAATAGAAATTGAGCTTTAAAAGAGGCTCCTTTTTCTTAGCTTCTTCAGTTGTAGTTGATGTTGAGTTCGTCGCTGCGAGTGCGCTGGTAGACAAAAACGCCAAAGACGCCAAAGTCATTGTGATGGATTTCATGATTCCCCCTCTAATCCCTTTTGCGATGTCGTTAATCGATCCCCATTTGCATTTTTGATATTGATTAACTGACACCAGTTCTTAACATATCCCCCAAAGGAGCAATGTTTATACCAAAGTCTAAAGGAATTACAATATCACCCTGAAATTCCTTTAATTTTGAGTACGTGCACCAAATGGCTCGAGCTGGAGCCAATATGACTTTTAAATCTGCTGCTACGAATCAACCATTTGGGGCCACTCAGACCCCAAGCGACCTATTTGACACCGACATAAAAAAAACCGAAGTCACAGAGACTTCGGCTTCAACTACGTTAAGAAGCTTGGCTTCTATCAATATATATTAGAGAGAAATGGCACCAATTATAAAGTAGGTGGTTTCATTCGGGTTGAACATTTGAAATGATTCCGATGAACGGAGATCATATTCTTGAGAAATAAGCCCAATAAGAGTGATGTTATCTGAAACAGGGCTAACAAACTCTAAGTCAAAGTAGGCCCCATCATCGTTCCCGTAAGGAGATTCCCAATCCACGGGATCTTTATCCGGATCAAATTTTTGTCCTGTATTGTAGTTATAATGGGCATGTCCAAGATATGAACTAATGGATAATTTTTCGAAAGCATCGAAAGTGAGTACCATATGGTTCTTCCATTTAAGGGCCCTCTGCCCATCTTGATATTTCGTATAGGCCCACAATCGAGGATTCGTCTCTACAGCAAAACTCCAACGCTTGCTTATGGGCTTTGAAAGTCTACCGTAAAATCGGTATTGAATTTGGCCAATGCGCTGGTTGTATTCTCTAAGGGGTAAATAAAGGCGCATCTGTGTGGACGGTTTCCAGCCACCATTTAGTGCTTCATGCTTCATATTGTACCCAAATACCATATCCCCAATTTCTAAAGACTCATTGGTATAGTAATCGAAATGGAAGTATTGACGAGCCCAAACCCGGGTGTCGGGACTAATCTGATATTTGATGGCTAGATGGTTATCTGAAGAGGTTCTCGCAGAATCACCAATTTCAAGATCGGCTCCTGAAACATAGTTCTCGGTAACAAAACCAAAACTCAAGGGATCTTTAACTTGAGAGGTGGCCTGGGCCTTGGTCGTCGATTTGGAATCCGCCTTGGATTTGCTTTTAGCAGCTAAGGCAGAGTGGGAGAAAACTCCACAAATTGCCAAAATGATTAGTTTTTTTAACATGATTGGGCTCCTTAAATATTACGTAGTCATGTCCATAAAGAGCAAGGAGGATGCCAGATTGAGGACCTTTTCCCTGTCTCGGCACATATCAAAAAGTTACCTATAATTAGGGATTTATTGGTATATTTGATGAACTATGCTAGTTTTTTGCCGCTTTTAGGAATGTATAAATTTTAGGAATGTACAATATTTGTCAGACAACAGAATGGGAATCATGAGCCGCAATAGAATCCTAATGACCACAGCCCTCCCCTACGCCAATGCCTCAATTCATTTGGGACATATTTTTGAGCATGTCCAAGCGGATATTTGGTGCCGCTTTCAAAAGATGAAGGGCAATGAGTGCGTATTTGTATGTGCCGACGACACCCACGGCACTCCTGTTATGATCAGTGCGCAAAATAGAGGTATCACTCCAGAGAAACTCATTGAAGATATCCAAAAAGAGCATTTTGCCGATCTCACGGGATTTGAGGTGGAATATGACAACTACTACACCACCCACTCACAAGAGAGTACTGAATTAGCTCAATCGTTTTTCAAAGCAATGAAAGCCGAAGGCTATATTTCTGAAAAGAAGATTGAACAAGCCTACTGCGAACATGACAAAATGTTTTTGCCAGATCGATTCGTAAAAGGCACCTGCCCCAACTGTGGAGCTGAAGATCAATACGGAGATAACTGTGAAGTCTGTGCGGCCACATACACTCCAGATGAAGTGAAAGATCCATTTTGCGTACTTTGTAAAAATAAACCTATTTCAAAAGAAAGCCTTCATCTGTTCTTTGAACTCAATCATTTTAAAGATTTCTTACAAAACTGGATAGGTGGTCATACCCAGAAAGAAGTTACCAATAAGATGATGGAGTGGTTTGAAGAGGACCTACGGAGTTGGGATATTTCAAGAGATGCTCCCTATTTTGGGATCCCTATTCCCGGCTACGAAGGCAAATATTTTTACGTTTGGCTAGATGCCCCGATCGGATACATTAGTGCCACTAAAAATTGGGCCGATAAAAATAATAAAAATTTTCTGGATTATTGGAAAAACGAAGACTGTGAAATTCACCACTTCATCGGAAAAGACATTACCTATTTTCACACTCTGTTTTGGCCGGCCATGCTTAAAGCCGCCGACTACAATACACCTGAGTTCGTTCATGTTCATGGGTTTATAAATGTAAATGGCGAAAAAATGAGTAAATCTAAAGGCACTTTCATTAATGCGAGAACGTATCTTAATCATGCTGACCCTATGTATCTTCGTTACTATTACGCCAGCAAAACCAGCCCCACCTCCGATGACATTGACTTGAACATGGATGACTTTGTCGGCCGAGTGAATGCCGAACTCATAGGTAAAATCACTAATTTGGCGAGTCGTGGTGTCCAAATGCTTCACAAAAAGTTGGATGGCAAAACTTCCGTGATGGACCCCGATGGTGAAAAAGTATTTAATATCTCCATTGCTGCTCAAGATAGAATTTCAGAATATTTTGACCAGAGAGAGTTTTCCAAAGCCATGCAGGAAATTAGATCCATTGCTGAAGATGCCAACAAATACTTTGATGAAAAAGCTCCATGGAAAACTATTAAGGAGCAACCTGAAGAAACACGTAAAGTACTAACAAGTGTAATTAACATTTATAAAAATATTTTGATCTATCTTAAGCCCGTACTTCCTGAGTATTCCAAAAAAGCGGAGCAGATCCTCAACCTAGGGTCTTTAAGCTGGAGTGATCTGGAAAAAACATTGGTCGAGCATCCCATCAATGAATATGTACACTTAGCGACTCGTATTGATCCAGATCAAGTGAATAAGATGATCGAAGAAGAAAAGAAAAACGCTCCGACAAAACCTGATACCAAAATATCGAAAGGATTACCCTTGATTGAATTTGATGATTTTATGAAAGTAGACCTAAAAACAGCAAAGGTGATTGAGTGCAATGAAGTGGAAGGCGCTGACAAGCTCCTTCAAATCACTGCAGATGTGGGTGATGGTGAGACCAAAAATATTTTTGCCGGAATCAAATCCTCATATAGTCCAGATCAACTCTTAGGAAAAACAGTTGTCATTGTTAACAACCTAAAGCCTAGGAAGATGAAGTTTGGCACCTCTGAAGCTATGATTTTAGCTGTAGATACCGGGAATGGACTTTCAATAGTTGAACCCGAAAAACAGGCTAAGCCTGGGGTACGAGTGAAGTAAATGCAGATTCTGAATTCCATTGAAAATGCATTTAGACTGGGAAAGAGTTTAGAAGCTCGTTGGCCAGTTGAAAGGGACTCTGCTCTTTCTAATGAGTTTCATGCAATGGTTTCAGACATCTCTCAAAATAAAAGATCAAAAGAATTTTACCTAGATCGACTTAATCAACAGCTCGATGGAAACTGGGGACGGGAACAGCTGGTATCTATTAATGTCGCACTAGAAAGAGCTATGAACTCAGATACGGCTGAACATTCTTTCCTAGTGGACCATAAAGATCATCTAGATAGAGAAAGAACCACCTTTCCTCTCACCTTTGTTCTGCACAATATTCGCTCTTCTTTTAATGTAGGTTCTGTATTTAGAACGGCTGAGGCTATGGGTGCTGAAAAAATTGTTCTTAGTGGTTATACAAGCACTCCTGAAAATCAAAAGACTAAAAAAACAACTATGAATGCCCATGAGTACATTCCATGGACTCAACAAAATGATATTCAATCCGTTATTACAGCCTATAGAGAGCAAAACTATAAAATTTATGCCTTGGAAACTGCGGAGCCTAACATTCCCATTTCGGAAGGCAATCTCACTGGAAATACATTAGTAATCTTAGGTAATGAACGCTTTGGACTCGATGATTCCGTATTAACTCAATGTGATGCTGTGATTCGAATCCCTTTAATGGGAGTTAAAAACTCCTTAAACGTAGCCAATGCGGCTTCCATGGTGATGTATGAGTATGTCAGACGAGTCCTTTAATATAGTACCTATTGGTTATTTTCACTGTGATTCGCAGTACCCTGCTGAAGTCCCCCGCCAACCCAGTTGGGGCAACAACAAGGGGTATATTGAGATCAAGCCCGAGTTCCAAGATAAGCGCCTTTGGCATCAATTAGATGGATTTTCTCATATCTGGGTTCAATTTATTTTTCACAAAAACACCCATTGGAAGCCAATGACCCAGCCTCCTTATTTTGAAGCTGAAAAAGTCGGTACATGGGCCAGCCGGTCACCCTATCGCCCCAACCGTTTAGGTATGAGTTGCCTTCCTTTACTTAAAATCAATAATAATAAGATTTTCGTAGAACAACATGATTTGCTAAATGGAACGCCTATCATTGATATAAAACCTTATGTTACCCAAACGGATGCCTTTCCGGATGCTAGAATGGGTTGGCTACAAAATATGGATCGAGAGCAATACGATGTTAGAATTCAACCCAGTGCCACGGCAAAGCTCACATGGTTGAAGCAAAACTCTTCTATTGATTTTGCTGGATTTATCCATACTCAACTCTCCCATCAACCCGATGATGTGAGATACAAACGAATAAAAAAATGTGTTGAAAATGAAAACCTTGTTATTAGTCACCGAACATGGAGAATCGAGTATCAAATTCAAGATAGGAAGGTAGAAATTTTAGATATCTCCTCGGGATATACTTCTCAACAACTCTCGGAACAGGAAGATCCAATCGGAGACAAGGATTTACATCGGAAGTTTTTACAAGCTGAACTCTAAAAAGCCATTCATTTAAGGGTAAGACGCCCTACTATAAGCATACCTTATGTCTCCCACTTCCATATAATTCTAAGGGCTGTAATTTTTAGATGAGGAACATTAAATATGGCTCACCGTGCAAAAATTCGATAAAACGTCCCCACTATGAAAGCAAATAATTTGTCTCTAAAGAATCGGAATGATCGGAATCGGCTTAAACGCTAATTCACCGATCCTATGAAATATTTTTCGATTCCATTCAAAATCAAAGAGAGAGACAAATGAGCCATCAAATCCTAGAGAGAATAAAAACTGTAGCAGCCATCGTAACCTGGTTATTATTTTTTCTAACCAGCTCGTTCACCTGGGCACAGCCCATGGCATGCATCTCTCTGTTTACCAACACCCATTCTTTAAATTTTGACTCAAGCACTCTTGAACCCAACACCCCCTCCGCCATCGAAGGACGTATCCAGTCCCTCCAAAAAGAAATAAAAGACGACCCTACAGTCTATTCGAATTTAGAAGTCATTCCAGATAGTCAGCTACAAACCCTGAGAGTCAAAGCAATCTCTTCGGAATTTGCCGCCGACACAGGCCTACGCCCCGGTACGGAAGCATTCCTTCTCTTTATGCCTGGAATCGGTGGTGAAAATAGCTATCTCACCTCCGTCTTAAGCAGCATAGGCTCCTACAATAAAAACAAACTCTCATCCACATTGAAAAAAGTGAACCAAAAGGGATTGTTAGTAAAAACCACAGCCGAAGGATTAGAGCTTCCTGGACGTACAGGAGCTATTGATCCCAACCAAGTGGCTACGATAAAAGACTTTGTGGCATGGTATGAAGCCATTCTCTTGCAAATCAAGAGTGAAATCGGACCAGACACTCCTATCGTTCTTGTAGGGCGAAGTGGATCCGGATCCTTTTCATGGATCGTTCAAAGTATGCTCAACAAAAAGTATGGAAAAGGATTTGTTGGGGGATCTGTTGCCATTAACCCCGTTCTGACGGATACACGCACACTACCCGACTCTGAAAAGGCTTTGGAAATGAGTGACGCTCAATCCACTGATCACTCCTTTGTTTTTAAGGAACTCGACCGCTGGTCTTATGCGCTGTATTGGGAAGCCGCTCGTTCTAAAGAAATATTAGATTTAGCTAATGACGGAAATTTTATGCTGGTCATGCTATCTAAGGGCGATGATCAAATCCTCAAGTCTGAGGTGGGTATCTATAAAGATATTGCTAAAACTAATGAAAATTTTGTCCTCAGAGAGTTCGATACCGACAAACATGATATTATACGCTTTGCCAGTGATAACGTAAGACTAGAGGCCAATTTGGAGCTATTCTCCTTTTTGGGACGGGTAATTGAAGGTAATTAATGATCGAACACCGGTGGATGATTGTTTTAGTTCTTATACTGAGTTCTCAGGCTCAAGCCGCCAAAGTCCTGCATGGCTCATGCATTGCTCTATTCCAACGCCAAGAAATTATAGATTATGGCCGTAAACTGTACCGCCTCACTGAAGAGGGTTATGATCGAAACAAATTTGAGCCTAATACAGAGGAATTCATTCGTAGTGTGAGAATTCCTGAGCTGAAAAAGAACGCCAAACAGAACGGTGATTCAACTGATGCTTTTTATGAAGCCTTTGGAGGTAAAGATAAATTTCTCCATTTGGGAGTGAATCGAGAACTAACCCATGGGAAAAGAATCCGCGAAGATTCGGAAGCTGTTTTTGTATTTATGCCAGGACAAGGTGGAGAAAACAGCAACGTAAATTCTGTTCTTCGGATTGTGAGTGCTATAAATTCTAGAAAAGTGAATTATAAGCGAAGTGTTCATGGAAAAATAAGAGAACGCATCAATAAGAATGGTGAAAGAATACCTCTTCGATACGAAAAAGACCCCAATGACCCTAGCAAAAAAATATCCATTTATTCAGAACCTCTATTTAAAGATGAAAATGGAAAAGATGTTTACGCCGTAGATCCTAAGAACGGTGAGCCATTGATTTACTTTAATGCCACAGCTGAAGCCATAGAAATGCCTGGTCGAGCGGGAGCTAAATCGACTTGGGAATTAGAAACCTTTGAACAGACTTTGGAATACTATGCCTCCTATTTTAAAGCTCTAAAAGAAGATGCGGGTGACCTCCCCATATTCTTAGTGGGTAGAAGTTCATCCGCGATGATGGCAGCGGTTTTTCAAATGGAAATCAATCGGATGCTGGGATATGAAGTCATCAGTGCATCTGCATCAATAAGCCCCATGTATCCCTCCAAAGAAACACTTCCCCATAATAAGTATTCTACCTCTGTATATGACAAAAAGCTCTATGAAGAATTCGGCCCAAATGTCATTAATGAAGAAATTTATAAATGGGCTTTTAAATCTCACGAGGAAATAGACCAGATGGGCATCACGTCTAGTATGAGTGACCCCAAAGAGCCTTCCAAAATGTTGTTTATGAGTGCTACGCGTGATCCCGAAGTCACTGATATTGATAGAGTGTATTTAAATGATGTGGCCAACTCTTCGCCACTTAAAAAACACGTGGCCTTTAAAGATAAGGAAGACCATGACATCCTTCAGACTGAGGACACCCAACTGCGAGCGCAAGCCTATTACGCTCTCTACAGCTACCTTCGTCAGTTTATAAAATCCGGTGAAGACTAATTGGCCTGTTGGCTTCTGAGTTCTTGATTTTCAGCGTCCAATTTTCTGATAATCTCTACCAAACTAGGTATTTGAGCGGCTAATGTTAAGCACATTTCTACGCGCTTTTGATCCACTTTGATTTGACCGTCATCCGATGTTTGCATTTTTATAGACTGCAAAAACTCCTCAACGTTGGGTCCTATGATTTTAGCCTGTTCTACTGTTAGTGGCTGTGGGTCTAGTATATGTTCCATTTGTTATTCCTCTGAAAACGTAGTTTCATCGTTATAGGATCATGCCTACCAATTACCAGTAACTTGTGCAACTGCGTCAATAGGTCATCATGAAATTATAACATGAATGGAGGGTTGATTTATTGCCGCTCCGGTGGCAATTTTAGCCTCTCACACCTATAGACTCGTAGCTCAGTTGGTTAGAGCGCCACCTTGACATGGTGGAGGTCGCCGGTTCAAATCCAGTCGAGTCTACCAATTTCATCGGGGTGCCATTGTCCCAGCTTAGTTCAAACAACAAAATTGTCTTTTTTGACGGGGTTTGCAATCTATGCAATGGGTCCGTTGATTTTCTCATCAGGAAGGATAACAGGAGAATCCTTAAATATAGCCCATTGCAGGGAAAAGAAATTAAAAAGCACAACGTCTCTCTGAATCAAGAAGATCTGAACACGCTGTACTACTACGATGGGCAACATCTCTTAGAAAAATCTGCGGCATGGACAGAGCTTTTAAAGGTTATAGGTGGCCCATGGAAAGCCATAGGAATTCTATGCTCCTTGCTCCCTAAAACACTTTTAGACTGGCTGTATGATAGAGTGGCTACATCCAGATACGCTATATTTGGAAAGCGCGAGACCTGCCGCCTACCCACTCCAGAAGAGCGAGAACTCTTCCTAGATTGATTTTCTAAAGAAGCCCCTGGCACACCTAATAGCTGCCAATTTAGGCAACAATCAGAGTAATTTTTTCTACTTCCTTTTCCCCAAATGAACTGAGCCGAAATAGAGTCAATGTCAGGTTGGCCCTGGCATTGCTTTGGTTATTGTCGAATAAAAAAGGGAGTGCCCCATGAATAAATTTATTTTAATTTTCGCATGTTTTTCTCTGCTAAGCCTTGTGGGTTGCGGAGACGAAGGCGGCGGAGTGAAATACAAAGAAAAAAGAACCCCCCCTACCTCAACTCAACCGGATGCTGCAAACGTCGACTCCGATGGAGATGGCCTTACTGATATAGAAGAAGTGGAATCGGGAACAGACCCATTGAATCCAGATACAGATGGGGGTGGAATTAACGATGGCGATGAATTAAAAAATGGTACTAATGGAAAAAGTGATCCTGCAGACGACCTTCTCGCTGAGGTGATCTCCATCACCCTTCCCGACCTAGAATTCGAGTTTGATTCCGACACTCTCACTCCTGAGTCCCAAACCAAAATGAATGGTGTCATTGCGATGATCCAATCCATGGGAGAGATAAACAAAATCGTAGTCACTGGTCATACCGACTCTAGAGGATCTGATGAATACAATTTGAACCTCAGTTTGGATAGAGCCGAAGCGATAAAGTCCATTCTGGTAACAGATCTACCAATAGACGAAAAGAGAGTTGAATCTATAGGCGAAGGAGAATTCCAACCCATTGCTGAAAACGATACAGACGAGGGAAGACAGAGAAATCGCAGGGTAGAAATAGACATTGAAACTAAAAGAAAATAGGTTATCTTCACGCTTCCATTTATGAAAGGCCTTCTAGCTATGTCGCGTATGCTTTTAATGACAGTTTTCTCTCTATTTTTATTCAGTGGCTCCGCCGGCTTCGCAACAATCATTGATGTAAAACCTCATTATCCAGTAATTTGTAGTGACTTTGATGGCACCGTAGATAAAATTTTAGCTCCTAGAATAATTGAAACTGATTCAGGCAGAATCGTTGTCGGTTTCTATACCGTACAAGGTATCTGTAGAAAAGGGATGTTCTCTCCTAATCTCCTAAAACAAAATTTCCATATTAATCTTTGGGAGGAAGGTAAAATTTCATGGCCTTTTAATGATCTGGTGGAAAACGTTAATTATACGACCTTTGGCGAAAACCTTATTTTCGTTGAACTGTCTTTCTCCCCGGAAAGACTGTTTAAATCGAATCCAGAGAGAGCTGATCTAGTTTTCACGCTTTACCACTACAATGGTAATGAAAAGCCAGAACATGGACCTGAAAATATATGGAGTCTTGTTCTGCTCCGAGAAAATATGGAGCTAGATTTTTCAATAACCAAGGCTAATTAGAAAAATATTTTTTGTAAACATCTTCTCCGGATTCAATATTTCGCAAGAGTTCGTCTTCGGAAATTTTGCGGACCTCGGTTTCTTTAGGTGCGGAATCCTGTAAGTCACGGACCACAACCGAATTTATTTCATCAACCGAGGCCGTCTTTGTTGCTAGCTTTTCCATCTTTTTAAACTGTTCCGGATCTTCTACTTTGATGTCGTCTAGAATGACTTGGATGGCTTTCTTTTCCAGTTTTTGTATTTCATCTTTTTCGTTTGATGGCACTTGATCCAGGGACTCTTTATCATTTGTCACGTTAGACGTAGATTGAATATCCGTTAACTTTTCTTTCGATAAAATTGTTATCTGAATTGGCTTCTCAAACCCAGCAATGGCACCTATTTTCTGAGAATCCACTCGCCCTTTAGTTTGGCCTTTAGTTGGCAGCTCATCCGGGATATCCTCCGCAGATGATATGACATTCTTCACAATTGCGGTGTACCCCTTTTTAAGTAAACGAGTCGCTCTCACAGACGACTTCTCCCCCGTATTAACCGCAACTTTACCTCTCAGTACTGAGAGCTGTGTTTGATCAATGGCCGGATTATATTTTACGTAAAAGTCAGTACCTCGAACCCCAGCCACAGCTGTTTTAGTTTTTACTTTAAGATTATTCCTCGGACCATTTTTAGAAACAATGGCTCTTACTTTCCCGTAAAAAATATTTAACAACTGACCCTCTTCTTTATTACCCCCTTTAATTTTACTTAAAAGAGTACGCATGATTACAGCGGTACCTGGTCCAATAATAACTGAGTCCCCATTTGAAAAAGTAATTTTAGCTTTTGCTTGGGATCCTGTTTTAAACACTTGATTTGAATGAACCTTTTTACCTATACGGGCCTTTCGTATTGTATAGTAGCGTCCCTCGAACTTCACAACAGGCTTAGGTCCATTTGCTTTTGACCGAGGTTTAACAAAAATCTCTGCTGCTCCATTTAGCATAGTAATTGTTGCAGAAAACTGGGAAGCCCAAACCGGTTGAACTAAAAAGAGAGTGAAAAAATAACCGATGAGTCTTATAGACATAATGCATTTCCCTTATTAAAATTTTAGTTATACGCATTATATGGAAATCAATACATCTATGACAACAAGGAACTCGAAATGAAACGAACACTTCTCTTTAGTTTTGTTTTTCTATTTTCCACTTTTTCCTTCGCTGAACCTCTGAAACTCAATTATCCAGAGCTTATGGTAACTCCTAGAGCGAGTGAACGATTAAAACTTGAATCCATCAAAGAGACCTCGGAGTCTGGACGTTGGTATAAAGAACATACGCCTATTCAAGCTTCAGCCTTGCTTTCTATATTCTCTGGAACTTTAGCTAAAGCAAATGTTTCCGATTTTGACTCCAACGAATGGTCTTCAGTAAGTGATTATGAGAAAGACAAAAAGGAGTTTAAGCAGGGTGCTGATTTGTTGCTATTCAACGGATTGACTTGGCTTGGTATTACCACTTACATGGCATACTCCTACAAACCTTTCTCTCAAGGTCTGTCAGAAACGAATCGCCTTCCCAGCCAATCAAAAAGACAGCAACTCACCAAAGAGCGTATCGCTGAAGAAAAGCTCTATGATGCCTATATCGTAGGTCAGAGGATGGCATGGACCTATGCTGTCTTGAACACTCTTCTTGCCGTTAACATCATGGATTTTGCTGGAAAAGGTGACAACAGCGAATTGAAGACGGGGCTGGCATTAACAGCCGCCAGCTCTTTTTTGCCATTATTTTTTAGATATAGAAGTTATGATGTCTATCAACAACACCAAATCTATAAGAAAAAAATCTATGGCCCCGTTGCCAGCGCAACATTAATTCCTACAAGGAATGCATTGGTACCAGGGATTGGAATTACAGGAACCTTTTAATTTTCCTGGTTTGCGGGAATACGTTGCTTAGTACGCTGACTCAAAGTTTTAGCTAGCTGTAAGGCACTTTCTTTATCAAGACCCAGTCCCTCCTGTTTAACAGCATATTTATATGCAGCTATATAGTCATCCGCAGCAAGAGGATGAATTTTGACTAGCTCCTCGGCAAACTGCAGTGCAAACGAAGTGGATTGCTCAGGACCATCCTTGGACTTAAGGAAACGAAACACCCGTACGAAAGATGGATATACAGCAGCTTCTTTATTCTCACCGTAGTTCGTCATCCTTAGAGAAAAGTCTGCACAGGTGGGAATCGATAGCCCTAAAGACTCTTTGTCCAAACAGAACTCAACAAATTGATCGAAATCCTTTTTTGCCTTCTTACTAGAACCAGCGTAACGAAGAGATAATTCTGTAGCCAACTGAACAGAGGATTGAGTATCTAAATCAAGATAGTTTTTTAAATAAGATTTCTGAAACACCTGGAAAAATGTTTCAGCTTTTTCATCCGTAGTATTAGCTAGAGAGATGGATATTGAAATTGCATCTTCCATATAAAGACCCACTTTCATCATCACCTTCATAGATTTAATAAATCGAGCCGCAGAACCTTTACAACCTAAAGATGCTTTTTTTGAGGTAGATTTGGCCCAATTGGACTCATAGAAATCTTGCTTCTTGAGAAATTCATTGATCACAATAAATTCTTTTGCTGTCTCACAATAATCTGATGCCATTGATTCGGATAAATTCCGTTGGACAGATTTCGAATCCCTCTCCGCTGTTTGGCAGCCACCAATGACCACTAGAAATAAAATTAGAACGAATCTCAAAACTTACCCCAGTCTGAATGATACAAACTGTATATCGGTATTCTATAGATAAAGTTTGGGTCCAGAAACTTTGAAACAACTCATAAATCTAGAAAAGAACTAATAGAGCTCGACACGATCATTTTCTGAAAAACCAGAACCAGAATGAACCACGGTAATTGAACCGTCCTTACCGAAATAACTTACGACCTCTAACGTCCCCTTCATTCGTCCAGGAGCATACCCTAAGAACAGTCCTCTCTCAGGATCGAATATTTCCTCACCAGGCTCTGTGACTTTTAAAATATCACCCACCTGTAAACCGGATAGCCTACCTGCATTTATAAACACACGATCTCCCGATACCATTGCAATACGCCCTTCCCAGTCAATCTTATCCACTGTCCGCACGACATTGCCAATGGCGCTATAGAATGCCTTTAAAACGGATTTATTGACTAACATAGGGTCTTGCTCAAGCTGTCTATCTGAGTAGGAATGTTCTGCAAATCGAGTTGTGGAAGACTCGATACTTGCCGACCTCTCCTCATTCATTAGAACTTTCCCATTTTTTGAAGCAGCCAACCTTATTCGAACTCGAGTTTCCACCTGAGCTTTGATCTCTCGAAACAAACCCACCTGATCACCAATACGCTTTGCCCGAACTTCCATAATCTTCCCCTCTAATACCGAGGAGATACCAAGTCCATGAGCCACTTTCGCTATTTTCTCTATATCATATTCATTCGATTCATTGAGAAACTTTGCTAAATCGGTTGGAAAATCGTTATTGTTAATAACGACAAACTCATTTGTTCTTAATAATTCGCGTACGACTGATCGCCGAGCGAGTTCTTTTACGTGATTATTCCGGGTCAGCTTCTCATCTAAAAAAGGTAGTACCATTATACGCTTTTTTAGCTTCTCTCCGGGCCTCGCCTGATAAGGTACTGGCACAGTACTCACAGGAGCCTTAGCCAACTGAACCGAACCACTACGCTTAGGACTTGCTAGCCCGCAACCCACCAATGTGAACAAAAGAGTTAATACTAAGACATGCTGCATGTCTTTATTTTATCAACACCTTGGTATTTTAAAAATGAGTGTTGGACCATTAAAAGACCTTAGTCTTGTTTAATTCGCTGATTTAACCTCGAACGACACCTGTGCTGCATTCACTTCATCCAAAGTCAGATGAAGAGGACTAAGATCTACATTTTGAATAATCTTGGCCAATTGCTGTGGCTCTCTCGAGGTATCCACCTCAAAGGTCACCGCTCCAGGTTCAAAGAGTCTTTCTCTAATAGCGCGTATATCACCAATACGGCTCAAACGTTCCTTTACAAGCTCCATCTGCCCATAAGGCAATTGTCCCTGTAGGGTAACTTTAACTAAACTGCTTCCAAAGGTTCCTTTTTGCCAGGAATTAAAGACCTGCGAAGACAAATCTTTAGCAACACTGTTAACTTCTAGATCCCACTTCTTATTTACGACTAGATTGAAAGCACCACTATCCGTTTCAAACTTCCTACTCACTTCACCGATCACTCTACCGTTCACGGATTGATAAGCCACAAGTTTTACATCTAAAATATAATTATTCGAAAACGTACCTCGACTTTGCGCTTCAACCTTTCCTTTAATAACTATAGGAGCAGAAAAGTAGTCTCCCAAAAAAAGTAAATCCGAATTATTAATTCTACTATTAGAAAAGCTCTCCGGAATAAGCATTTTTAACGAAGATCCAATCGGCTCAATTCCATAAAAACCTTTGACGGATAATTCTTTGCGAAAAGCATCATGCAAACTTTTTGTGACAGAAATCCCCAATGGTGAAGAACCTATCAAATCATCGGTCCACCAAGAATAAGCCTCCGAGTTAACTTTATCGGACCAGCTAATAAATGGGAGTACCTTCGAAGGCCCTTCCATCTCGTAGAGCAATCCGTTTTGCAATAATATACTCTTTAAACTGTCCAACTCCACTTCAAGTCGAAAATTCATTTTATATTCATTTTCAACTTTCTCGATATCTTCACCTTTAATTTTCAAAATATATTTACCAGATTCTTTAATGACGAAATTTTTAATCAATTGTATGTTTCGAGACGTCTTCTCTTCACCAATCATTTGACGAATAAAATCCAAAGAAGTCTCCTCAACAGCCTTATCCATTATTTCTTTTCTTGAAGCTGCTCTTGTCTTGTTCCCAGAACTCCCCTCATAAACAACTTCGGCTATATTTGCCGCTTCAGCAAATGGATACATTAAACTTAAGGTCATTAAAACTAGTATGTATTTCATTGTTGCTCTCATTTAAGCCATCCTCTTATGCATCTTATATGTTTATCTCAGCAGAGTTACAAAATCAGCTGTTCCAAACTCCGTCTGAATCGATTCGAAAAAATCACTTACAGGATTCACTCCGCGTTCGCCCCCAAGCTCCATAGCCACAGACTTATTTATATCACTCAGCTGTACATTAAAGCTAGTCGTCGTTTTTCCCGGATACTTATCGATGACCTTCTTTATCAAATCCACTTTCTCGGCATCTGTTTCAGTTAATGTGAAAATGAGTTTTCTTGACTTCACCAATTGATCATTGAGAGCCATTACATCCTCAACTAGGATTTTAGCTGACTCTTTTTCCTCAGTGACTTCAACAGTACCAGATACGATGATGACACCCTCACCTTTTAAAATCAATTCTGACTCAGAATAGACATCCGGAAAAACAATAAGCTCCACCGTCCCTGACAAGTCCTCTAATTGACCGAAGCACATACGAGTCCCCTTCTTGGTGATAACTTCGCGTAATGAGGAAACCAAGCCTACAACTTGTACTTTTGCTTTATTTTCTTTCTTAACTAAATTTTCAACGCTTCCAGTAGTCCAAATTTTAGTGAGGTGTTCAATTCCCGCCAAGGGATGATCACTCAAATAGAAGCCCAAAACACTTTTTTCATGCTCCAGAGCCAAAGACCTTGGCCACGGCTCACACTTCTCCAGTACAACTTTCTCCTCATCCTGAACCTCTTGATCTATACTAAACAGACTCACCTGCCCCACTTCTCGGTCTCTTTTAATTTGCTCAGCACGATCAATAAACTTGCTATACCCTTGTAATAACTCAGCACGATTGGCACCAAACCCATCAAACGCACCGGCCTTAATAAGACACTCAACGGTTTTTTTATTTACTTTCCTCAAGTCCACTTTTTCGAAAAACTGTTCAATGGATTCAAACTTCTTATTTTCAAGGCTTTCTCGAGTTTCTATAATACTTTCCACAGCACTCTGACCGACTCCCTTGATAGCCCCAAGGGAGAAGAAGATACTTCGATCCTCAACAGAAAATTTATAGTCAGAATGGTTAATATGGGGCGGATGAACTTCAATATTATGTTTCTGAGCATCTTTGACATACTTTACCACTTTATCCGTATCGCTCATTTCCGTGGACAATAATGCGGCATAGAATTCAACAGGATAGTAATGCTTTAACCAAGCTGTTTGAGCAGAAATCACACAATAGGCTGCGGCATGGGATTTGTTAAAACCATACTTAGCAAATTCAGCCATAGTATCAAAAAGCTTTTCAGCTTTAACCTTATCATATCCATTCTTTTCAGCACCTTCCATAAAGCGCTTTTTCTGCTTCTCCATCTCCTCGGCAATTTTCTTACCCATAGCTCGACGTAGAATATCGGCCTCACCCAGGGAGTAGGATGCAATTTTTGAGGCTATCAGCTGAACATGCTCCTGATAGACCACAATTCCATAGGTTTCCTTTAAAATGGGTTCTAGCTCGTCAAAAAGATATTCAACTTTCTTTTTTCCATGCTTCCGATCAAGGTAGTCGGGAATCATTGCCATAGGACCCGGCCGATACAATGCGTTCATCGCAATAATATCTTCAAAGCAATCCGGCTTGGCCTTAATACACATATCGGTAATTCCGTCGCCTTCAAACTGGAAAACCCCATTAGTGTCACCACTGCTGATGGTTTCATAAATTCCAGAATCCTCCAGAGAAATATCTGTCGTTGCTACGTCTTTGTCTTGATTGACTTTAATCAGACGAAGAGCTTCGTTAATGTGAGTCAGTGTTTTAAGACCCAAGAAATCAAATTTAATCAGGCCCACCTTTTCGGCGTGCTTCATATCAAACTGCACAACCCGTTCGCCAGCGGCACCACGAGACAACGGTGAAATTTTCGATATATCCCCATCGGCAATCACGACTCCGGCTGCGTGAATTCCAGCATGTCGAGTAAGGCCTTCGATCTTACGAGCTAAATCCATTAAAGTCTGAACTTTAGAGTCCTGCTCCATGAGTTCTCGAATTCGAGGCTCTGTTTTAATCGCCTCATCTATACTAATTCCTAATACATCAGGCATAAGCTTGGAGACTCTATCCACATCCGCATAAGTCATTCCCATGACTCGCCCAACATCTCTTATTGCAGCTCTTGCTTGCAACTTTCCGTAAGTAATGATCTGGGAAACTGAGTTCTCTCCATACTTTTCACTCACATAACTGATAACGTCCTGACGTCCCTCTTGACAGAAATCGATATCAAAATCCGGCATACTGACACGTTCTGGATTCAAGAAACGTTCAAAAATTAAATTGTAGGGCATAGGATCTAGGTCAGTGATTTTCAAACAGTAGGCAACAAGTGATCCAGCACCGGATCCACGACCTGGGCCCACAGGAATCCCGTGATCCTTAGACCAGTTGATAAAATCTTGTACTATAAGAAAATATCCACTGAACCCCATGTTATCTATAACACCGAGCTCATAATCCAATCGATCCTTATACTGTTGCACCTGTTCTTCTGACAGAATCTTCCCTACGGACTCGAACTCTTCAATACGATGATCCAACCCTTCAAATACCAATCTTCGGGTTTCATCTTTTAAAGATGCTCCCTCCTGCGTTGGAAAAGTGGGTAAATGATAAATCGGTTTCCCCTGATCATCTTTGAGTTCAAACTCTAAACGACATCTTTCAGCAACCTCTAAAGTTCGATCGCAGTATTCAGGCTTATCACTAAAAAGCCGCCTCATCTCTTCTGGAGATTTGAAATAAAACTCATTAGAACCCAAACGGAAGCGACTTTCATCCTGCAAGGTTTTGTTCGTCCCAATACAAACCAAAACTTCTTGGGCAATTTGGTCACCTTGTTTGAAGTAATGCACATCATTTGCAGCAACAATTGGGACATTTGAAATTTGACTCACTTCTTCAAGAAATGGATTCACTTCATCCCACTCTTTTAAGCCAGTCCTATTCGTCTCCAGATAAAGTCGGTCCGAATATATACCCTTTAAATCCTGAACAGCACTAAGGGCATCTTCTTTACTTTTATTATTAAAGGTCCAAGGCACTACTCCAAGTTTTGATCCGGTAAGACAGATCAAATCCTGGGAATGTTCTCTCAACAATTCATAGTCCACACGAGGAACATAATAGAATCCCTCTAAAAACCCACGAGATGAAATTTGACAAAGATTTTGGTAACCATTTAGATTTTGTGCCAGCAATACCAATTTTAAGTTGGGCTGCTTACTCGTCATCTCCGCGCCTTTTATGTGACGTCCTTCAGGTGCAATGTAAACTTCCAATCCTAATATAGGATTTATGCCGGCATCCTTACAGGCGAAATAGTGCTGAATAGCACCAAACATATTACCGTAATCTGTTAATGCTAAAGCTGGCATACCCCATTCCTGGGCCTGCTTCGCCATACTTTTAATACGACAGGAAGACATTAACAGCGAATATTCTGAATGGGTGTGCAGATGCACGAAACTCAAGGAACCCCCCAATGAAAGACAACTATTATGTTACATCAAGACCTAACATTTTAGACGATTGAAGGTACAATGTCCTGGAGGAAATTCCGCTAAGTCATGATATCGTCGCGATGCGCTAATCCTTGGCGTCAGATCCAACGAGCACTTTTTCACCACAATAGAATTCCTCTAGCTGCCCTGAGTTTTTATCAAAAACAGCTCGAGTGACGACTTCCATCATGGGGTTGGTCTCGAAGATATACTCCAACTTTAGATCCTCTCTCTGGCGACTTTCTACTGGAGCTCCAAATAAGCTTTGTAGTTCTAGCGGAGAGGTTTTTAATGATACTTTCTGACACTTTTCCTTATAGGTAAGGCTTTTGTTTTTATAATAAATAAGAGTCACTAGAACGCCGACGGCTCCCAAATAGTACATTATCAATTTGAAAGAAAGTTTCATAAATTATGCACTATTCCCACTCAATGGTCCCAGGAGGCTTACTCGTAATATCATAGACCACACGATTGATCGCCTTCACTTCATTTGTTATCCGATTACTTACCGTTTTTAAAAACGAAGGTGAAAACTCAAACCAATCCGCCGTCATTCCATCTTGGCTAGTTACAGCTCTTAAAGCCAGTGTTTTTGAATACGTTCTATTATCGCCTTGTACTCCAACCGTACGGACGGGCAAAAGCACAGCAAAGGCCTGCCAAATATCATCATAGATATCATGTTTCACTAATTCATCTCTGAATATATAATCCGCTTCTTGAAGAATCTTGATATCTTCCTCAGTAATTGGCCCGATAATACGAATCGCGAGTCCTGGTCCTGGGAAAGGATGCCTCCACAACAATCTACCCGGAATCCCCAGGGTCTCTCCTAAAGCTCTAACCTCATCTTTAAATAGTAACCGCAAAGGCTCGACTAATTTTAAATTTAAATCCTCTGGCAGCCCCCCCACATTATGATGGGACTTTATGGTAACACTTGAGCCATGAATGGAAACGCTCTCAATCACATCAGGATAAAGGGTCCCCTGCGCCAAATAGTGAATTTTTATTTTTTCTTCTTTTTCAATTTTCCATATAGAATCTTTGAATACTTCGATAAATTGCTTACCGATGATTTTCCTTTTTTTCTCAGGGTCAGAAACGTTTTTGAGCTCATGAAGAAATTTTTCCGAAGCATCCACACCCCGAACATTCAAACCTAAGTCTTCATAGTTCTTCATGACTTCTTCAAACTCGTTTTTCCTGAGCAATCCATTATTAACGAAAACGCAATGGACCTTATCTTTCCCCATGGTTCGAGTCAGCAGAGTGGCCACAACAGTGGAGTCCACACCACCACTCAGACCACATAATACATGCTCTGTCTTACCCAATTTGGAAAGTATATAATCAGTCAAGGTGGCCTTCATTTGCTGACTATCCCAAGTGGCTTCTGCATTACAGCAACCAAACACAAAGGCTCTTAAAAGGTCATCGCCCTTTTCCGTATGAGTCACTTCAGGGTGAAATTGAAACCCCCAAGCTCTCTCCGACTGGATAGCTGCGGCATGACCAGAAGAGGATTGTGCCACCACTTCAAATCCAGGAGGTGGAAGCTTTACAACATCTCCATGACTCATCCAAACTTTTTGCTCTCGTTCAATATCCGGGCTGATTCTCTTGGACCAAGTGATCCGATTAAGTCCATATTCACTCAAATCAGAAGGCTCAACCATTCCTCCCAATGATTTTGATAGCAATTGCATGCCATAACAGATTCCTAAAACTGGAGCTATCTCCAGAAGTTCATTTACATCTCTAAAAGGCGCTCCTTCAGCTCCCACTGAATTAGGGCCACCACTTAATATGATTCCTTCGAAATTAGAGGATTTAATATCTTCAATTTCATAATTATATGCCTGAATTTCTGAATAGACTCCAAATTCCCTAAGACGTCTCGCTATCAATTGAGTGTATTGAGAACCAAAATCTAAAATTAAAAATCCGCCCTTCATATTTTTCTCCTACTATAGCCGATAGTTCGGCGCCTCTTTTGTGATAGTGACGTCGTGGACATGGGATTCCACTAATCCCTGTGAACTAATTCGAGTAAAGCTGGCTTTCTTTTGCAGATCTTGAATATCTACAGCCCCCAGGTAACCCATTCCAGACTTAATTCCACCGACTAACTGATGAACAATCCCACTCACTGAGCCTTTGTAGGGCACGCGTCCTTCGATACCTTCTGGCACCAATTTGTCAGCCTCATCTACATCCATTTGACCATATCGATCTTTTGAACCCAGTTTCATGGCTCCAATGGATCCCATACCCCGATACACCTTATAGGTTCTTCCTTGATAGAGAATGGTTTCGCCAGGACTTTCATCACTTCCCGCCAAAACGGAACCCACCATGACTGAATTTGCCCCTAACGCTAAGGCTTTAGTGATGTCTCCAGAGTACTTAATCCCACCATCAGCAATGATAGTTTTACCTAACTTTTTAGCCATGGTTGCACAATCATGAACAGCAGAGATTTGTGGCATACCCACACCTGCCACGATTCGAGTCGTACAGATACTTCCTGGTCCAACTCCTACTTTAACCACATCAGCTCCCGCCGAACACAAAGCCTCCACAGCTTGCGGTGTAACGATGTTACCTGCAACGATCACAGTGTCTGGATAATTTTCATGCACCCATTTCACCATCTCGATGACGTTTTTCGAATGCCCATGTGCCGTATCAACCACAATAACATCCACTGAAGCTCCCACTAAAGCTGTCACTCGATCACGACTTGTACTATCAACCCCCACAGCGGCTCCAACAAAAAGTCTACCGTTTCCATCTTTGGTTGCTTGCGGAAAAGCTTTAGCCTTTTCAATATCCTTAATAGTTATAAGTCCCTTCAAACGCCCTTGCTCATTAACAACGGGAAGTTTTTCTATTCTATGCTTTTGCAAGATCCCTTTGGCCTGTTCTAATGTTGTTCCCACAGGCGCAGTCACCAAACCTTCTGAAGTCATAATATTTGAAATAGGTTGCTCTACATTGGTTTCAAATCGCAAATCTCGGTTAGTGAGAATCCCCACCAATTTGTCGTCTTCTACGACAATGGGAACACCGCTAATTTTGTATGTCGCCATAAGCTCTAGAGCCTCTGAAACCAAAAAATCAGGCCCTAGTGTGATGGGTTCAGTGATCATACCACTTTCGTATTTTTTAACCCGTTCCACTTCGAAAGCCTGCTCTTCTATCGTCATGTTTTTATGAATGATTCCCAGTCCACCCAACTGTGCCATGACCTGAGCCACCTTGTGTTCAGTGACCGTATCCATCGCCGCCGAAATAATCGGTGTATTTAAATACTTATCTCTAGCAAAAAAACTTTTTGCCGTTACATCCGTTGGGATAATTTCTGAGTACTGGGGTACCAAAAGAATATCATCATAGGTGAGACTTTCTCTGATATGATCGATCATGACTCCTCATTTCCCGTGGTGTACCACGATGCATAGTGAACATATTTATCTGCATATTTATCTAAAAATTCGATTTCATCTTCTCTAAGTGGACGAGCTACTTTTGCTGGAGATCCTATAATCAAACTATATGGAGGAAATTCTTTGCCCTCTGTAACCAGCGCACCAGCTCCAACCAAACTATGATGTCCAATTTTTGAATTATCCATAATGATGGCACCCATCCCAACAAGACTAGAATGCTCAATCTCACATCCGTGCAATATCACTCTGTGTCCAATGCTTACGCGGTCCCCGACAACGGTAGCACATTTCCTAAAAGTACCATGAATACAACTATGGTCTTGGATGTTAGTTTGTTTACCAATGGTGATGGGCATCACATCACCTCTTAGAACAGTTTGATACCAGACAGACGACCCTTCGCCTATTTCTACGGCACCCACAATGTCAGCGGACTCAGCCACAAAAACACTTTCGTGAATATTTGCAACCCTACCCTCTGACAATGGCTTAATCATTACTCCCCTTAATTTAGGTACCCTGATCTATCTTCCATATCGATCAATGGAAGTTCCTTAGCCCAACTGTTGTTTTTAGCTTCGGTCCTAATTTCTCTTAACCGTTTAACATGACCATAGGTTGTATAAAACTCAGTATTCATTCTTAAGCAAAGCGCTAATCCTTGATCCACTCTTACCACACGAGTGAATTTCCCTTCATCAGATCGCAAATTCAATGTCATATATTGCTGATGACTTTTTATTTCATTAATAAAGGCTTTCTCAATCTTTAAGCCCTGATCTTTAAGCAATTGAAAAGGCAATTCCATACTGGTCTCGCAAGTTGTATTTCGACTATTACTCAACAAAGCCAAATGAGCTTCATGTTGTTCCATATAGATAGGCAAAACCAGCTTTTCTGATGAGTCCTTAAACAAAAACAAAGGCTCATTGGAGGCCAATCCCATAGTAAGACCGTAGGGAAATATTTCCACCCACTCATCAGGATTTTTTAATTCATTCTCAAACTTATCACACATAAATCCTCTTACTGCACCAATGATCCACGAAGTGTCTGCGGAAAAGCCTCTTCGATACATACCTTAACGGTTTGACCCACTAAATCTTCACTAGTCGCAAAATGGACCGATTTATTCTGAGTGGATCGACCGAAAGCTCTTCCTTCTTTTACCTCTTCTACCAATACTGCCAAAGTCTTTTGTTCATATTTCTTAGCCATTGGGAACGCAATCTCTTTATGCTTAGCAAAGAGACGATTCAACCGTTCCGATTTTTCAGATTCAGACAAATGATCTTCCCATCGAGCGGCTTTAGTGAAAGGCCGAGCCGAGTATTTAAAGGCATAAAGACTTTCATACGGCACTTCATCCAATAACGACATGGTGTCTTCGAACTGCTGTTCCGTTTCACCGGGGAATCCTACAATGATATCGGTGGATAAAACCGCACCTGGAATGGTTTCCAAAATCATATTAGCTTTTTCGATGTATTCTTCACGAGTGTAACCACGGTTCATTCTCTCGAGAACTTCAGAATTTCCTGACTGAACAGGGAGATGGATGTATTCACAAATTTTCTCCCTATACTCTTGCATTATATCAACAAGTTCCTGATTAAAATCCTTAGGATGGCTGGTTGTATACCTAATTCTTTCGATATCAGTTTCAAGGGCAATTCCCTTAAGAAGATGAGCGAAGTTAACTCCACATTCCGATTGATAGGAATTCACATTTTGCCCTAATAGATAAACCTCTTTTACTCCACGATCTACGAGTCGTTTAACGTCGTCAACGAGCTCACTGTATTTTCTCGACCGCTCTCTACCTCGAGTGAATGGTACGACACAAAATGTACAAAAGTTATCACAGCCCTTAGTAATATTCACAAATGTGGACACCCCTGGATTTCGAACCAGAGTATCCACTTGATAGGCTTCCTGATGTCTAAATTTAGCATCTATCTGCTTCTCGTCGGACTCTCGTAGTCGAGCAACAATTTGTGGAAGTTCATCAATGGCATCTGTTCCAACAACAAAGTCGATTAGATCCATGTCATCCATGAGCTTCTTCTTCTCTTGTTGTGCCACACAGCCAGTCACACCAATTTTGAGACTTTTGTTAACCGCCTTTAATTTCCGATAGCGTCCTACTTCAGAGTGAACCTTATGAACTGGCTTCTCTCGCACACTACAACTGTTAATAATAATCAACGACGCCTGCTCGGGAGAGGTCACAGGTACATAATTAGACATCTCAAGAAGGGTAAACATCCTCTCCGTGTCATTGACATTCATTTGGCAACCATAGGTAGAAATAAAAACACCTAGTTTTTCTTTTGCTATACCTACTTTTTCAGAAGCTTGGGGCTGCATATAACTCCACCGACATTTGATTATGAAAAAATCCTAAATAATTAAAAATATTTAGTATTTCCTTGAAAAAAGGGATTTTAGAGGCTTATAATCCACTGCATAAAAATGGTCAATAGAAAAGGATATTTATGGAGCCTCGACTCAAAGAATCCACCAAATGGACAGAACTCCCAGAAGAGCTGGTGACTCAGGTTATAGAAGCCCTTTCTGAATCCTTTTCAAAACCCGCAAAAGTGGGAAAGTTTTTTTGTGAAGGTCGGATTTATAAGTCGGAGATTCTAGTTCGGCTTGGATATTTAGCTAATGGAAGACTGGTTCAAGCCAATGCAGAGGCCAGTATAGAATTCGACTTTCAAAAAGAAAAAGCTCAGGACATCATCGGACTAGCCGTAGACGCCTGCGGCAGCTTACTCGACAATTATTTTCAGAATCCAGATGAAGATTTCCCTAGAGAGTGGAAGCCTTTTGATTTTGAGGGAAAGCAAATCTTCCTTCAATTCACTACGGATAACTCTGAGCTAGAAGCCGAGGCTGACAAACTACTTGGCATTGAAGCTGAGGATGGACTGGTTCAGGGTGACGCTGACAGTGAAACCATTGAAGCCATTCAAAAATCATTAGGCGTCGACGAAGACGAGGATCCTGGAAACGGAAATTCAGGCAATACTGTTCACTAATTTATTTGATTCTAAGAAAGAGATGAATACTATTTTCTAGTATTCATCTTCACTATTGTCTTTGTCAGTTGTACTGGCGATGATCCCTTGAACTTCTTCATTATATCGCTGTACTTCATCCTCGTAATCTTCACTGTAGTCTGTTTTTTCATCCAAATCCAGTTCGTGGATCACCGTCAAAAAGTCTTTCTCGGTAGAAAGATCTTTCTTTAATATATCTAGATATTTAAACGGATATCTTGAGGTAAGTTCTTTGATATATTCACCTAACTTGCCGTCGCTTAAAATCTTTTTGCGAATCTGAATCTTCTTCCAAAACAACAGGTAGTGATATCTGCAATATCCATCCACTTGTGCCAATTGATCACAATCTCTGACACGACAGTATCTTCGCCCTTCCGCGTCAGTAAGAACAACCTCTTCGTCCTCGAAGTCTTCTTCAATTTCAGCATCTACCTCTTCCACCTTAGCGGCGGCTTTTTCTTTTTTAGGTTTAGCTGTGTTTTTTTGCTTAGCAGAGGTTTTCGGCTTCTTTTTATTCACCGCTTTATCAACTACATCAGCCGCTTTTTTCAAAATCTTTTTTGCTACCGAAGATGATTTTGTTTTTTTAGCTGCCTTTTTAGCAACTTTTTTAGCCGCTTTTTTCGCAACTTTTTTAGCAGTTTTCTTCGTAGTTTTCTTCACTACCTTCTTCGCCGCTTTTTTCTTAGCGACTTTCTTTTTAGTGGCTTTTTTCGCAGCTTTTTTAGCGGCTTTCTTCGTTGTTTTTTTCGCCGCTTTCTTTGCTACTTTCTTAGTCGCTTTTTTCTTAGCGACTTTCTTTTTAGCCGCCTTCTTAGCGACCTTCTTTTTCGCCGATGTCTTCTTTTTAACTGTCTTTTTCGCTTTTTTCTTCGCCATGGACACAACCTGAGCTAATTATCAATTTTCGTCAACCAAATTATCGGACTCTCACATTTCCAGACTCTGTTCGGACATACACTCTACCCGAAGAACCACCCCTCAATCGACCCGCCATAACTTTCATATTGGCGTACCGAGTCAATTTAAAATAGCTTGGTAAATAGAGCCCCCCCTCTTTGGTTCCAACATTAACGGATGCCCCTGACCCTTGAGCCCTAACATTTATAGCTCCTTGGTTGGACTTCAAGTTCACATTGATCTTTCCGCTCGAAGTGACTCGAATGTCCCCTTGCCCAGACTCTCCTTTAATGGAGCCATCAAAACGCTCAATGATCGTGGAATTGTCACCCGACTCAAAAATCAAACGCCCTTTGCTTTCCGAGACCTTTACTGCGCCTCGATGAGCCTGCAAATTGAGCCCTCCCTCAGCTTTAGTCACCAGAGTGGAGCCGTCAAAATTATTCAAAACCAAATCACCCTTTAAGCCACTTACAACTGTTTTGCTAGAGAAGTTCTCAATTTCTACAGAACCTTGATGATTGGCAAGATTCATTTGTCCAGACTGCAACGATAAATTTAAATCCCCTTCACTGTCTTTAATATTCATAACTCCAGATAGGGCTGTTGCTGTTATTTTGCCTTTCCAATTCTCTATGGAAATATCACCTTTACGGGTGAATACTTCTAGAGGCATCGCCGGCGATTGAATAAGTAGAGTGAATTTTGGCCAACCGCCTTTTTGCGTGTATTCCCGCCAAAGCCTTTTATCAGACGGCGCATCCACCTTTATGAGCAATACCTCACCTTTTTTCTCCCATCGAACACTCCAAGCTTCATTGGCCTCTTTAATGTCTGAGGATACGTTTCCAGGAATAGACTTCTTAACTGCTAATTTAAGACTTTTTGAAGACGTTGCCGGCCTTATCTTAAGTTCGGTATTAATTCCAGAGATTGAAAGTTTCCGAACATCAGAACCTAAAGGGATCTCAGTAGAAGCCTCACTTGCTACGGACAATAAGAAACAAAACAGTAACAACCAACGACACATATTAAAATGCTCCTCTAATTAATAAGTAGCCAATGATGACACAGTGTTGGGGAAAGGGTCAGCAAGGAACCTTTATCCATGACACAAAACAGTAAAAGTCCCTTCTTTACCCTCATTTAATTATTGGATATAAATCTCCATTCAAAAATGAAGAGGGAGAAGACCATGGAAAATGTATATGTAGTGAGTGCGAAGCGGACACCTATAGGTAGCTTTTTAGGAAGCTTAAGTTCCGTTCCAGCCACAAAATTAGGCAGCAGCGCCATCCAAGCAGCGGTTTCAGAAAGTGGTCTAAAGCCAGAACAAATCGGTGAAGTTATCATGGGACATGTTTTAACTGCCGGAACCGGCCAAGCTCCAGCAAGACAAGCTTCATTGGGCGCGGGCCTTCCGGTGGGCACCCCATGCATGACAATCAACAAGGTGTGTGGATCAGGATTAAAGGCAGTGATGTTAGCCCATGATTCAATAAAATTAGGACACGTAAATGCGGCCATTGCTGGTGGACAGGAAAACATGAGTTTATCTCCCCATCTAATGATGAATTCCAGAGCTGGCTACAAAATGGGACATGTATCTGCTACAGATTCAATGTTGGTGGATGGTCTTTGGGATCCATACAATGACTGGCATATGGGAAATTGTGCCGAATTATGCGTCAAAGAATACAGCTTCACTCGAGAAGAACAGGACGAATTCGCTGTAAAAAGTTATGAGAAGTCCCTTGCAGCACAAAAAAGTGGTGCTTTTAAAAATGAAATTTCATCGGTTGAAGTGCCTTCTAGAAAAGCGACTATTACAGTTTCTGAAGACGAGGAACCTAGCAAAGTTAAATTCGATAAAATTCCAAGTTTGAGACCTGCCTTTGATAAACAAGGAAGCGTTACTGCCGCTAACGCCAGTACCATCAATGATGGCGCATGCGCTTTAACTCTTGCCAGCGAATCTACCGTTAAAGAGTTCGGCCTCAAGCCTCTAGCAAAAATTATCGGTCACGCCACACATGCTCAAGATCCAAAATGGTTTACGACAGCACCTGTAGGCGCCATGAAAAAGGTTTTGGAAACAAATCAAATGAAAGTGGATGACATTGATCTTTGGGAAGTGAACGAAGCGTTTAGCGTAGTCACAATGGCCGCCCAGAAAGAACTTAAAATATCTGATGATCGTATGAATGTTCACGGTGGAGCTGTTAGCTTAGGGCACCCCATTGGTGCTAGCGGGGCTAGAATTTTCACAACTTTAATTCACTCACTACACACCCAAGGAAAAAGCCTAGGTGGAGCAAGCATTTGCATTGGCGGCGGAGAAGCCGTTAGTGTTTTAGTGGAAGCATTATAGGAGGCTACCATGAGTAAAAAAGTCTATGAAACAGCCGACGCTGCTTTAGAAGGAATCCAAGACAATATGACTCTTCTCGTTGGAGGATTCGGATTGTGTGGAATTCCTGAAAATCTTATCAGAGCCCTAAGAGACACTGGCAAAAAAGGCCTGACCTGCATTTCGAACAATGCTGGAGTTGACGACTTTGGTTTGGGGTTACTCTTACAGACTCGTCAAATTAGCAAAATGATCTCAAGCTATGTGGGTGAAAATGACACTTTCGAGAAGCAGTTTTTAAATGGAGAACTATCTGTAGAATTTAATCCACAGGGCACTCTAGCTGAGAGAGTGCGTGCCGGTGGTGCTGGAATTCCAGCATTCTTCACAGCAACAGGTGTTGGTACTCAGATTGCTGAAGGAAAAGAAGTTAGAAATTTTGACGGCCGAGACTATGTTATGGAAACAGGTTTGACTGGAGATTTTGCACTAGTCAAAGCCTGGAAAGCCGACACGTTTGGAAATTTAGTATTTCGGAAAACAGCTCGTAACTTTAATCCTATGATGGCAACAGCTGGCAAGATCACCGTTGCTGAAGTGGAAGAGATTGTACCGATGGGAGATCTGGACCCAGATAGTATTCATACCTCAGGGGTCTTTGTACAAAGAATTATAAAAGCGCCTTCATTAGAAAAACGAATTGAGCGTAGAACCGTTTCGGAAGGAGCTTAAAAATGGGTTTAGATAGAAATCAAATAGCACAAGTTATCTCCAGAGAAATTGAAGACGGATTTTGCGTGAACTTAGGAATTGGAATTCCTACCCTTGTGGCGAACTATATTCCCGAGTCAATAAACATTATGTTACAGTCAGAGAATGGACTACTCGGCATGGGTCCCTTTCCCACAGAAGAGAATGTAGATGCGGACTTAATCAATGCTGGAAAACAAACCATAACCGCTTTGCCGGGCTCGAGTTTTTTTTCAAGTGCTGAGAGCTTCGCGATGATTCGTGGCGGACACATTGATCTCACCGTACTTGGCGCTATGCAGGTAGATGCCAAAGGTGATATAGCCAATTGGATGATTCCAGGAAAAATGGTTAAAGGAATGGGCGGCGCAATGGACCTGGTGGCCGGGGCAAAAAGAGTGATCGTTGCCATGCAACACCAAGATAAAAAGGGGAATTCTAAACTTTTAGCTGAATGTAATCTACCTCTCACAGGTAAAAAATGTATCAACAGGGTAGTTACTGATCTTGCTGTCTTAGATATCGCTGATGGCTTTTTCCATTTACGTCAAGTGGCCCCTGGCGTTTCTGTGGAAGACGTTCAAAAAGCCACTGCGGGTCCGCTTAAAGTTGACGGTGATATCACCGAAATTTCAGTATAGAGCCCACATTTAAGTCTAGTTGGAGCTCCGATTCGTCGGAGTTCTTTCTCAAAAGCTCATTTCCTTTGTAAAATGAAATAGTTATTACAAAGGAAAGCTATGTCATCTGGCGGAGTCAAACAGTACGATAAAGGACAAATTCTTTTCCGAGAGAATGATCCCTCTGATGCCATGTTCGTTATAAAAAAAGGTCGCATATCTATCACTAAGACTAAAGGTAGTGGCTATATTGAACTTGCTGAACTCGGTCCTGGGCAAATGCTGGGGGAAATGGCATTCTTTGACAATAAACCGAGAAGTGCTGGAGCTGTTGCTAAAGAAAATGTAGAAATCATCGAACTTCCCTTTACTGCACTACATGCTCAATTTAAAACCTTTCCTGAATGGCTGAAAGCCATGGTTAAAACGGTTAACTCTCACCTTAGGGCCGCCAACCAAAAAATTAAAAATTTAGAAAAAGTTCAAGCCGAAGATGAGGAATTCTTTCCACCTCACCTCATCACTCGACTCTGTGCCATCATCAGTTTAATGGGCTTTAAAGCCGGGGTAGAAGATCCTGAGGGTGGCGGCTTGGTTATTCCGTCCGGAACTCTAAGAAACTATTGCATACAAGTCTTTCAGCAACCCACTCATAAACTCAATCGACTGATTGAAGTCCTTGCCTCTATGCAGATTATGAAAACAGAGGACTTAGGCGAGGGCAATATCAAGACAATCATTCTTGAACACAAACAACTCACAGATTTTGTGGACTGGTACAACAAGTGGCTCTTCGGCAAAGAAGAGGACAAACTGGCCATTGAAGAGAAAGAAATGGTAGCTGTTAAGGCCTTACTTTTTTATGGAAAATCACTTCGAGAAGCCAACGACGCCGGAGACGATGCTAAAGATAAATTTGTCACTGTTGACCTTACGGAAATTCAAAACAACTCTATGCGCGACTTAAACATTCAATTTACCACGAATGATTGTGATGGGTTGGCCGAAAAAGGGTTTACAGAAGACAAAGTTTCCGGAGCATCGGACAACCTTACCATGCGTTTCGACTATGATGAGCTGAATCGCATTTATCCCTTTTGGCAAATCATCTACGCACTGAAGAACACGGCAAAATAATAACGGCTTCTTATCGGTTCAGCCTCAGTCACCTAACACGTAAAGGGCGCTGACCAGCATCTGCTCCGTCACCCACTTTTTGAGTGATCGTGTAGACACGCAATGAGTTAGTTTTTGCTTGCTCCATCACAGGAGTCCCAAGCGTCAAAACCACCTTGTCCCCTTGATGTATTAAACCATATTCCAGCAAAAGCTTTTGTATCTGACTCATGGCCTCGTCCGTGGACTTATAGGGTTTAATATTAAGGGTTTGAATCCCCCAAACAAGCTCAAGTCGATTGAGTGTTTCTTTTAAATGAGTCACAGCTATAACTTTTGCTTTTGGCCTATAAGAAGAGATCAATGATGCCGTTCTTCCAGAAGTTGTTAAACAAACAATCGCTGAAGCATTGAGCTTCATAGCAGCCAAACAAGCGGTTTCAGCGATGGAGTCAGCAATGGTTAGTATTTCTTGATCCACGCGAATGTCATAATAGAAATCACTGTCGCGTTCTACTTCTTGAATGATATCCCCCATAGTTTGAATACACTTAAAGGGGTATTTTCCACTGGCAGATTCAGCAGATAACATACAGGCGTCCGAACCATCTAGCACGGCATTCGCAACATCTGTTATCTCCGCTCTTGTCGGCCTTGGGTTTTCCACCATTGAATCCAGCATTTGAGTGGCAGTTATCACAGGCTTACCCAGTTCATTACAAAGATTTATAATTTCTTTTTGTAGTTGTGGTAATCGTGTTTGCCCCACTTCTACAGCTAGATCTCCCCGAGCGACCATCACCCCATCACTCAACTTAACAATCTCTTTAAGATTATCGATAGCTTCCAGCATTTCAATTTTAGCCACAATTCGGGTGCTCGGATGCTTCAACTCAATAAGCTCTCTAAGTTTTCTAATATCCGAACCTCTACGCACAAAACTTAAAGCCACATAGTCTACCTTCTGGCTCAATCCAAATTCCAGATCATCTAGATCCTTTGGAGTCATACACTCCACAGGAAGGATAGCTTCTGGCAAATTCATTCCCTTGCGATTTTTGAGTATACCCCCAAAAACTACTGTACAATGGACCTCAGCGCCAATCACTTGATCAACAACCAATTCCAGCAAACCATCGTCCAAAAGGATCCGAGTTCCCTCATTGCAACTTTGTGGCAATTCTTTAAAATCCGTGGGAATAAAACTACCATCGGAAACGGCTTTATCCGCCCGAATAATCACTTTATCACCCTCCACGAGCTCTTTACTGCCCTCATCAAACTGACCCACTCGAATCTTTGGACCCTGCAAATCTTGTAAAATGGCCACAGGCGCTTTTAATTCATCAGTGAGTTCTCTAATAGATTGAATCACCTTGATATGATCTTCATGCTTACCATGGGAAAAATTCAATCGAGCCACGTTCATACCCGATTCTATACACTTCTTTAGATTTTCTTTCGATTGGGTGGCCGGACCAATAGTGGCCACAATCTTTGCGCGTCGATCTGCTAGCATGTTTTGGATTTCCTCTACTGAACCCTATTCATATTATGATTTTTTAGTGACCGAAATAAGATTCTTCACTTGCGCATGATGTCGTTGCTGCATTTGATTCTTCTCGCGCTCATGAGCGACCTTAACTTCTTCAAGCTTTGTTTCATACTGATTTCTAACAGTTTCCATCTCTCTTTGCTGTAAGTCTTGAAGATTCTCTACCACTTTATCATGCTTACGACTTGTCATTGCCTTATCGGTCATAGTTTTACGCTGAATATCTTTAATTCTCGCTTCATATTTATCGCGAATTTGGGCCATTTCTTGGTCATGTTTAATAGTTTCCTCTTGAAATTGCCTTCTCATCTCTCTAATTGCTGTTTTTTGCTCATCTTGCATTCTACGCAAAACTTCACGCTTCTCAGCTTGAGCCGCTTCCTTATTATCCTCAATACGAGCTTCATAGATGTTTTTCATACTTTCCGTCTCTTCCAATTTTTCTTGACGGACTACCCCTACTCGCCTTTCCTCTTTGGCTCTCTGCTGATCCAACTGCCCCTCATATTGGTTTTCCATATCAGCCAGTGCGTGCTTTGCTTTATCCAAATTTATATGCTGTTGCTCACGGTAATACTTAGATTGCGTTCTTAGCACTTTGGAATTTTCACTATTTAACTCTCTAATTTCTTTTTGCTTTTCGCTATTGATACCATCGTAAACAAGTTTTCTCTGATCTTCTAAGTTATTAATCCTTTGCGAATAATCTTGCGCGAGGTTATCTTTTTCAACCTTAGCTTGTCGTTGAATACTCGCTATTTTTCGATTGGCTGCATCCTTAGTCTCTACTAACTCTCTCTCTTTACTTCTTAATTGTCCATCATAGCGGTCCTGCACTCTGTCTTTCAAATCCGCAATAGAGTCATTATGAGCTAAAGAACGCTCCTTGTTCGCTTTCTGAAATTTAACGTGCACTTCTTTTAAACTGTCCGAGTACTCATCGCGTAGATGCTCCCTGTTCTGTTCAAAAATAGCGCGCTCACGATTGATTTGATCCAAAAAATTTTGTGACATCCTTCGCTTTTCAGAAATATGACTAAGATCTTTATTTCTAATTGTTTGCGATGTGGTACTTCGAATTTCCTCCAATTCCTGCTGCTTTTTAATATGCTGATGACGATTGTGCTTAGTGATTGTGTTTAACTCTTCATTATGTCGTTCATTTAACTTTTTCCGATAGGACTGGACCGCCTCCTGTTGGGCCTGTTGCATTTCCAGCATCTGCTTTTGTTGCCTTTCATCCTTAAACTTCATATCACGATTGTAGCGTTCGTTTAAGCTGTCCACCCTGGCATCAAATCTTTCATTTGTTAACTCAATCTCCTGCTTCGCCGCATTTCGTATGCGATTCAAATCAGAATCATTTCTAACCATTTCATTTTTCAATTGTGTGCGATGCAGGTTACGTATTTTGTCTATCTGCTTTTGATGATTCTGCTCTCTTCGAAATATAACGTCTTTTGATTTCTTTTGAAGACTTTCCATTTGCTCCGAATGTATATTTTGAATCTTCTCCAATTTTTGTTGATGCTGCTCCGAAATCCGACGCAATTGCTTGTTGTGTTTCCTAATTAAGTCGGACTCTTTTTGTTGATATTCATCACGAATTCGACGGATTTGGTCATCGGACCGGTTCACCTGGGACATATTCTCTCCTCCATGAGAGCAACGCTCTATCTATATTATGCCGTAATCCTACTTTAAACACACGTGGACATTACAGGACTAGTCGTATAGCTATGGAGTATAATTGTAAAATGCAGGACTATTGTCTTACTCTAGATAATTTTCTTTGCGAAACATGGTGCGAAGATCTTCATTAATTTTACGAACTCTAGCCTGTCGTTCTTTGATTTTCTTTAGCTTGTCTTTATGACTGGCAATCTTTCTTTCCGTAAAATCCTTATAGTATTCACTCATCGTTTGAGTCGCCTTTCTGGCAACAGGCTGAAATGTTCTTGCTACCGTGTAGAACTGGCTTTTCTCAATAGTCATTGTCTTAGAAAGCAATTCTATTGTGCTGGTATATGGAGCCGGCCTTGGAAAACTAAATTCAAACCAACCATTCTCTCTAACCCTGGACACCTCAATTTCAAAACCCTCTTCAAGCTTAATTGCATGCTCAGCCTTTCCCGATTGAAAGGTTACAAATCCATCCAAATTAACAACGCGGACTCCATACTGACTATTAATACTAACAAGGTAGAGTCCTGGAAAAACATTGATGTCTGAAAATTCAGTTTTAACTGTACTCTTCCTGCTCGCCTCTATTACAAATTCTCCAGATACCAGAGATACAAGACCTGATTTTTCAGCCAGAAGTACTGAGTCGGGAGCCAGATGTAACCTTAATCCCTGAACCTTTTCTAAGACAAACTTGCTTGAGGATTTAGTTTGGACGCTACAATCGCCTTTATCTATCTCTATACACTGAAAGGGAAATTCAATGACTGGGGAATCTGCAGCTACCAAAAGCTCACTATCTTCTGCAATCGCATTATTCCAAACCAAAACATATGCCAATAAAACCAAGTTAAATAATCTTCTAATCATATGCTTGCCAATGACCTCTTTGCTTGTTGTACAACTTTTGGATGAGTAAAACTTTGTAGTACTGTTTTATAAATAATTTGAGCTTCGTCAGTCCTGTCCTGGGATTCGAGTATTTTTCCAAATCGAAGTAAGGCTAATCCTGTAAGATCATTTTCAGGAAAAACTAAAACCATTGATTCTATGGTTTCTATTGATTCATCCAACTGCCCCAGCTGAAATTGAGCTTCGGCCAGCAGGAATTGTGCTTCGACCACATGGACGGAGTAACTATGCCGGTCTATAAACCGCATCAGCAATGAGGCCGCCTTATCATAGTCATTTTGATTAAATGCAGATTTTGCCTGAATAAACTCCGTCTCGCCAATGGCTGCATCAATATTATCACTCACTTTTCTTACAACACTGGAAAGAGTTCTCACTGGATAATTGGATTCACTAAAATCCTTTTGATCAACAATATCAGGAACTATAGATGCAACTTCTTGCTTAAATGCTCGTAATTGATATTCAGCGACTCTTTGTTTTAAATGACTTTGCTTTTCACGTAACTCTAAAATTTCCAACTTCTTTTGGACTAAATCATGGCCACTGAAATGGCTTTCAAAAGTTATATATCCCTGATAGATCACCGTCGTTAAAAATAGGGAAAAAGTTAAAAACAAAGCATTATTCATGAATTACCTATCGGACATAAGGCTATGTTTTTAATATTATTTAGGATCTTAGGCAGCATTTCTCATTTTGAGATAAAAAACGTCTACGAATAAGACACTTAAATTTTACTGTAAGACGCTTTTAGATCAGACAACAGCTGGGGCACCTCTTTAGACAGAGATAATGACTTACTTTGCCTTGCCAGTTTTTGATTTCGATTCATCTCAAACTCCAATTTAGAATAGAAATCTCTGTATGAACTCCATGCGTCCACAAAATAAACTCGATTAGGCCCATCGTTGGCAGCAACATTCATATCTTTTGTTTTGAGTGATCTAAGTGACTTTCTCCAAGTGGGATACCGGCTTCGCCAATTCGTCCTACTTGACGAAGAAGCCCGCATCTCAAGATATATTTTCTCTAAACCTCGCATAAAGGCAAATAATCTTCTTTTTTCACTCGTATATGCATAAGAGTTGCCTTTAATATTTTTTGCTAATTGTTTTCTGTAGGATCTATCCGATTTTCCTATAAAAATATTTTTTACAGTTTCTGTTTTCCCTGAATAGATACGAACTTTGAATTTCCCTGTAGGAAGAGAAAACCATTTTAGATCTAAAAGGTATTCGCCCGGTTTTTTAGTTGAAATCCATTTTTTAACGAAATAAGAGCGAGCTAGTTCATTTTCCCTGAGACCAGAAGTCACCTCTACCCCAAGCTTCACTTGCGATCCCGCATCGGTGCGAACATTCATCACAACATTTCCAGACTTTTCTTTGCTGACAATGGCTTTTATAAAGGTGGCCTCACGTGTCAGGGCCTCGGCTTCTTGCCTAATTTGCTTTCTCTCTAACTCCAGCTCCAATTCACGTTTCTTTTTGGCAACCTCAGCTTCCAACTTCTGCTTATCTTTTAAAGCTTTGTTATCTGGAATAATACGTACTTCGGTTTCCTTTTTAGCTGTATTTAATTCGGTATTAGCATCGAAAAACTTCTTTTTAATCACAGCACCTAGTATAACTAAAGCCAAAATAAAAATTGCATAGCCCAAATATTCTTGAATACGATATGAAGACCCATGGGGATGAGTGCTTGCATCCCTCTTCTTCTTCATAGCTTCCTTAAAAGAACTTAGTCCAGCAGCAGCATTCTCACCAATATTGGATAAATTCTTTTTTAAAGCAAATTTCTTATCTTTAGTTTCAGACTCTATGCCAACAAGTTCTTCATCGATAACTCCGGTCTTGGTATCTGCCAAAGAGGCTTCTTCTTCAGGACTGAGTTTCACGCTATCTTTATCAACTTCTGAACTATTGTTATCAACCGCTTCATAGTCTAAGACCTGAGACAACTGGCTAAGTGTTGATTCAGGCATCGGCTGAACTACCGAAACATCATTATCGACTATATTACCTACAGTTTCTTCCACCTGCTCTAATAATGAAGGAGCTTTAACATTTTCTTGCTCTTCTTCTGAAACCTCTTGAGCCTTCTCAACCTCAACCGACTCTTTAGTATCAGCCTCCATCAGATCTTTAATGACTACATTGGCTCTAGTAACTGAATCGTCACCTTCAAATCCACTTTTCTTATCCTCATCCTCCTTAGGGTCTTCCGACGTGAGCGAAGCCTCGGCATGGGTGGGAGGATTTGGTTTGGCCACAATGGGGAGTGGAGGCTTTTTAATTTTAACTACTGGAATCTCAGGTGCAGTAGCCTCCATATCAATATTGCGCTCAAGATCACTTTTCTCCAGCCCAACTTCTTCAACAACAGTTGTTTCATCATCAGCAAACGGAGATTCCTCTGAGGCATCTAATTTAAAGTTTATTTCAGTTTTCTCATTTGAAGGAGTATCAATTACAAGAGGCTTGGCATCCGAAGGAATCTCCTCTTTCAAGACCTTCTCTCTAGGGGGCACCTGGATGACATCTTCTTCGTGCGCTTCTGGAACTGGTGGCTTCTTTTCATCAGGAGCCACCGAAGCCGTTTCAATAACACCCTCTACTCCACTGAACTGTTCAATTTCGGCAACTTTTTTCCAGGTTGGAGAACCATCTTCCCAAATATGATCCTGATAGCTGATCTCTCCACTTTGTATTTTAGCTTTCACTTCTTGCTCATTAAAGGGACCTAACTGCTTTGTCTTGTTGAAATCGTCAGGATCTGTCTTTAACACCACCCACAGAACACCCCGATCCAGACTTTTAGAATCCACCTCACCGTCACTGTATAACTTTAATAACTCAGGATGTTCACTTGCAGGAACCCATTTTAAATCACCCTCTTGAATCACTAAATCCTCAGGACCCAGCTGATTAGCCAAAATCAATCGTTCAATTTCTGCAAAAGAAACTGGGCCTGTAGGACTACCACCTGAATGATAAAACCATGAACTATCAGCCATATATAACACCGCCTAAAGTGTCGGGATGGACAATATCCTCCAACTGACCTAAAACTTTAAAATAATGAGACTTAAAGTTTTTACTTCGGGTTTTGATCTTAAAAATATCCTGCAGGTCTGATTTACTAAAACGATTTCCTCTATAGGCAATGTAGAGTTTGTCTCCCAGCATCGAACCTAAAATTTCAGCCGCATCAATATAGGCTTCTTTCGACTTTGGAGTAAACTTACGATCACTATCTCTATGACCACTTAACCATAATATTTCGCAAAGCCGTTGATCTAAGGCTAACAACAATGCTTCTCGTCCGCGCTCATTGGACTGTGTTACGGCCAACTGCGCTTTCAAATTGGCTAGGTTTTCAGCTTTACGTTTGTGGTTCACCAACTTACTCGCTAAAAATCCCAACGCCTCTACCCAAATTTTTTCCTGAAAGTTTTCTGGAAATGTCCATAGCACAGATTTCCGACCACTCATCTTTGCCTGTAGGTACTCACCCGCAAGTTCAGCCATATGATTTACGCTACTTCTCGATAAATAGAACACTCCTGACTTAGGAAGCAGGAAACTTTTATCGTTTCGAATATGGTAAAGCGCCATTTTTCTTAAATTTCGGGGAATTTTCGGTGACAACTTATTCCATACTTCTGAATCATGAGAAGTAAACACATCTAGATCATCAAATTTCATTTTAGCCAAACCAAGATCACCACAGATGAATTGAAGCTGAGAGTGAAGGTAATCCGTGTAGTCCGTCTCCTCAAATTCGTCCTCATCCAATTCCATATCCATAGTTTGCTGCAAAAACATTAGATAACTTTGCCACTGCACCCAGGGAGGAGCCCCAAGCACGCACCATTTATTCTTTGGCCCACGCATAATATGAATTTGATTTTCCATTCCCTGCCTGGCCAATTGAAAATAAAGTTTTTCATTATTTTGATAGAGAATCAGAGATTCTTTTGCTAAATCCGCAGATAGCTTTTCAACACGTGCTGGAATATGCTTTAAACTAAGGTGCCACTCGCCAAAAATCACGTACAACAAAGTCTCTGGATTCTCCTTAGCAAATGAAACTATCAACTTGGCAGCAAAATTATCCTTTTCGACCAATCGGTAAGATCGTTTTGGATTGAGTGACTTGTTTATTCCTTTGACATTAAAGCCCATTTTACGAGCTAAAGAAAAGAAGGGCTTGTAATGCTCCCATGGGAACCCCCAAAACTCATTCCATTGAACACGCTTCAAAAATGTCTTTTCTGTTATCTTGCCACTCAGAAACCGCTCTACTTCCAGGTCATGTTTTGGCTCTAAACATTCCATACACAGAGTGACTGATCTATTTTTAGGCAAAGTACGTAATATTCGAATATGTGTTCTCTGCGACTGAGCAAAGGCATGAAAGTCGGCCCCATAAATCAATCTCTTCGAGAGAATTTGGGCATGCATCTCGCGCAAAGAGGAATGACGCCAGCGCCCCTGGAATTCCTTTTCATATTGATTCGCATAGGAATCTAGTGCCGAAGAATTAGGCCCCAGCAGCACCTGAACCTGGTCACGCACTTGTTGGAACAACAACTTCCTTGCCTTGATCCACTCCGGATTTGATATCAACCCATCCCCCAAAACCATCTAACTTCATATTCTTGCACCCTTAAATTAAGATTTCAATGGCCCAAGCCCTCTAGTAAAAGAAAAAAAGGATGCAAAACTTCAGGCCCATTGATAATCTTTGATTCTGAGAAGGAGATAACTGTGAAATCTGCATTAAAATGGGCCATTCTGCTTTGTTTAGTTTCCATCGGTGTACATATGTACTCCACATACAATTATTATCCCGTAAAATTAGGAATAGCCCAGGGCGAAAGCTCCTGTAATATCAATGACACCTTTAGTTGCGACGCCGTCACTACGAGCTCCTATTCAGCGTTTTTAGGAGTCCCAATGTCTCTCTGGGGAGCACTCACTCACGGAGCCTTGCTACTCATCCTTCTTTCTGTTCAACTTGGCTTTACTGAAAACCGAGAGCGATGGATGCGCCTTGCGTTCGCCACCACAGGCTTTATCGCATTAACTTCTTTGGTCATGGCTGCCATTGCCTTTATTGCCATTGGAACTCTATGCCCGAATTGTATTGGGTCCTACGTGTTGTCTTTTTTACTATTTTTTGCTGTCTGGAAGAGCCTAGAAGAACCATTTTTTAGTCAGTTTAAATCAGACTTGAGTCAATTCGGCCAAGGCTACTGGAAAGATGTACTCCTAATTATTGGGCCGGTTCTGATTTCTGGTTTTCTCGTCAACCAAGGTGTCGTTGGACAGATGGTTCCTAAGAATTTTGACAAAATCGTAGAGAACTCAGTCCAAAGCTGGAAGGCCAATCCGGCATATACCTTTGACAAAGAGCCAGCGCTGACTAAGGGTAATTCTGAAGCTAAGATAGTTATCACTGAATTTGCCGATTTTTTATGCCCTCACTGTAAAACCGCAGCCTCCACATTAAAACCATTTTTACTGGCAAACAAAAATCGAGTTAAGCTTAACTTCTACTCTTTCCCACTAGATGGAACTTGTAATGATAGCATTGGCTCTGGAAGTGGCAAACGTTGTCGCCTTTCAGCTGCTGTGTTGTGCGCCAATGAACAAGGAAATGGCTGGCCCATACATGATGATATTTTTGCGGCTCAGAGAGACCTGATGTCTATGTCAATCACAGCGGTGGATGACTTCCTTAAGGGACATGCTGAAAACAAAGGAATAGATGTAGATGCGTTTATGGGCTGTTTAGACAAGCCTGAAACCATAGAAACCCTGAAGTCTCATGCTGCACTTGGGGCGAATGCAAATGTGAAGGGTACGCCTTCTATCTATATCAATGGGAAATATCTACCGGGCGGTCAGTTAACCCCTGTTTTAGACAAAGCCATTAACAGCCTTTGATGTCTGTTAAAAGTTATCGAAATCAAATAGCCAGTCGGTAAATTGCTTGGCAGAGTCACCAAGAACCTGATCATAGGATCCATAAATGGATTCTATGATATCTAGGGTGAAACCTAAAGCCAACACCACAGCAACTGCAATGGAAAGAGTTTTAACCACGTAAACCGTGGAACGAATGTCATCAATTTGAATTTCAGCATTGATAGCTTCAATTCGCTTGAGATAATGCTTTAACTCATCAAAGTGATCTAATACTTTTTCAAACATTTCCCTTTGTTTTGCCACTGGAAGACCGCTCAGACCAGGAAACTCTCGCTTACTTTTTACAGCTAATATTAAATCTACACAGTGTTCAATGTACCTGCCGGCGCGAGTTCCAAATATAGGATAAGAGTCCTTCTTACTCTCTCCAAAAGCCTCAACGTCCCTGATAGCACCATCGTAATTACCATTAATCAAATTGGTTAAAACCATGTGTCTCAAAGTATCGGGCCCACCACCGGTTCCTCTAGCCGATAATCTTTGCTGAAACTGCTGAGAAAGGTTATTGGTTCTCTCATGGCTTAATAAATTGTAGTCTATTCCGGCACTCATACCTGCTCTATCGGCAGACTTAAGGCTGGTTTTAACCTGTCCGTCGCGTCATTCAGTCTTTTTGACAAGCCATGTTCCTTTCTGAGACACTTTTAACAGGACCCTGGACCTATATAGAGGTTTTTAGTTTAAAAACGATCAGGTTTCAAAATTATGAGGACGCACTCCAGGGAAGGGAGAAGCTATGGAAAAGGATGTTTTCCAACCAACAATCACTACTATTGAAGGCTTTGTAGAGGGAAAAAGCGAAACCCCTGTACACACCCACGAAATACCACTCCCGAACCAACTCCCAGCACCGGTGGATACCAAACAATGGCCCATTGAAGTTTTAAAGTCCTCAGCGATCAATTCCTTAATCAACCAGAATGAGGATTTACACTCCCGCCTTACTGTGCAAATACGTAAAAATGCGCTCACTGAAGAAAAGATGAATGCTCTTCATAAGCAGCTTGAGAACAAATCCTCTCAACTCGAAAACCTTAAAGATCAAATCATTGTCTACAGAAAAAAGGATCAGGCTGTCACAGATCGCTATACAAAAGTGGACAGCGAGATTAAAGCGAAACAGGAAAAAATTGATTTCCTAGAGGTGAAGTATTCGGAATATTACAATACTACCAGCAGTAAACTTGAAGAACTTCAACATGAAGTGGTTACGCTATCTACGAAGAAGTCTCTACTAGCTCGACATAAAAGAAGACTACTAAAAATTGCTAAAAAATACAGAGTTGAAATAGACAAAAATATTTTGAAAGTGGAAGAGTACGAAAGCACCATCTCAACACTTCAGCAGCAACTCGGCGAGGCCGCTGAACACATTCAATCCATGTCAAAAAACAACAAGTCCTTAGTTGATGAACTAGAAGGAAAGTACAATCAGTTAAAGTTGGATTCTTCAAATTCAATAGAAAACCTTTCCAAACAAATCGACTCACTCAGCGAACAACTTTCAAGGCAAAATGAGGTCGAAGACTCAAACATCAACCTTAAAAATTCTATTATTACTCTTAAAAGACAGCTGGAAGCACAAGATATCGATGCTCAATCCAACTTAGAAAAAGTACAGAAGGAACTCGGAAGTTTTCGCATCGAAGCTAAAGAAAAGACAGTTCAGCTACATAAGCTTGAAGAGCAAAACTCAAATTTGATTCGAGCTAATGAAAAACTCGAAAATTTAGTCAAAGAATCAACAGAAGAGAATGAAAATATAAAAATCCTATGGAAAGAGCATCAATCAGAAAATGAACGACTTCAGGAACAGAATTCCAGCCTCCAGAAGCTCAACCGGCAGCTGAGCTTAAAAATGAACGAATATCGTCAAGAGATGAAGAACTTAAAAGTACGACTGGAAGCCAAAACCATGTTTTCCGAAGGTAATGAAAAATACTCTGATATTGGCGATCAAAAGAAGCAAGAAGAACACAATAGAACCATTGAAAAGATAGACCACTTGTTAAAAGAAATACAAAGCGGTTTTACAAACAATAGTTCAACAAAATAGCTACTCCACTACTCCCTATTGATTGAGGGCGAGATTGCCGCTGGAGACTCTTCGCCGATAGATACGGCTTCTTCTTCCTCTGCCTGAAGTGTTCCAGAGCTGGGCACATGAACACTAGGACTCATACCTAACACAGGACCACTGGTCGCTCCCCCTATAGGAGTCACCGACTGTGGAGCACTCTCAACATCATCCTGAAAAGCCGTTGAATATCTATCCCCCGATGCTTCAAAAGAAGTGCTATCCAAGATATCTTGAGTAGGAGTTGCCTGCTGATAAAAACTCAATACTGCTAAATTTTCGGTCTCAAAATTAATATAACTTTCTAAATTCGCGGAAAAAATCCTGTCAAATTCCGAGCTCACGGAAAACATTTTTACCGGCTGAGCACATTTTCTAAAATAACTATTTAACGTATCTAAAAAAACAGAAATCCCGGTACTTCCTACAAACGATAGGTCTTGTAGGCCAAATATTATCTTTTTACCTACAAAACTATTTTCACAAATTGTTTGAAAATTTTCAGCTGAATCTAAATTCATTTTACCTGATAAATATACTATCGAAATATCATCAATCTTTTTCATTTGTGCACGCATTGAATCTCCTCATCGAACTCCTCTAAAGTGTACCAACGAATTTGCTCACAGCAGAAGAAGCGGATTCAAATCTAAACTTAAAGTGGGTTAAAATGGACAAAGAATGCGACTCCACCGACACCAGGCCATACCTTCGTCAAGCTCTATGGAAAAGGCTAACTGACATTTCAGGACCTCATTAGTTAAAATAGAGCGAATCTAAAATTTAATACACTCAGGATACCCTATGAAATATCTGCATAAGCTGGCCGGATTACTCACACATTCAATATTTATTGGCGTATTGCTTTCTTTAATATTTGCTTTTTTTACACTCAAAACTCTTACTTCTATTATCGATTGGTCACCATCTCTAGGAGAGAAATCAAAAACACTATTGGCAGCCGAGACAATGCATTTAAAATCGGTCGATTACCGTTTATGGGTTCGCGGACAAAGAAAAGGAGCCGACAACGTTGCTCTACTCACCATAGACGATGATTCGATCTCAAGAGTGGGTCGCTGGCCATGGCCTAGAGAGAAAATGGCAAAAGCCGTCGATGAAATAATGAAGTACGGAGCGAAGGTCATTTCTTTTGATATAACTTTCTCTGAGCCTTCTTTACATCCTACGAAAAAATTATTTGAAACCCATAACTTAGAGAAAGTTTTACCTGAGCAAATTAGTACAATTATAAAAGATAAAATAAAAAATTTAGACTCAGATACTATTCTGGCGAGCATGCTTCAGCGACATTCAGAAAAAGTAGTCATTGGCGGATTCAATGAAGACAATGAGCTCCTATTGCAATCCTCGCCAGTTGAAAAGGTTTGTTTCGAAATCTATTTCCCCATAACCTCAACCGCCACCTATTGGGAAACTCAACATTTACCACTCATCACCTTAGATTCTGCTCATAAGAGTCAAGGTGTGTTAAATGAAGAAATCATAGATAAATATAGATCCCGCTTCCAAGAACTCTACACTGAAAAATTAAAAGAAATTGCGAGCACCGAACAACTTACAATCACTGACTTCTTCAGCCATAAAAAAGTGGAAAGACTTATAGATGAGTATTTCGTTAATGAAATTTGTCCGAATTGGCTAGATCCAAACAACGATCCTATGTATTCCGAAATGCAAAGTTACTGGACAGAAGAAGTTGTCGGTCACTATGAAGAAGGGCAAATTGAGCCCACCTTTGATGAATGGGTCAGTAATTTTAAGTCCTCCCCTCTCGGGTATGAGCTGCCCGATAAATCCGCTTGGGTTCTTACTACTAGATCTGCAATTTATGGGTCCGACTGGTATTCAAAAATGGACTTCGAACTTAACACAATGTCACCGCTAACAATTGCTGAGGAAGCTGAAGAGGATCCCCCCTATTTTCATTTTGGATTTTTCAATGCTGAACTGGACGATGATGGAACTATTCGCCGAAAAGCCCTAGTCACAAGATCCGGCGGCAGGTTTTACCCTTCCATAGCTTTAAAAGCCTACCTTGTAGCATATGACTACAATGCCCAGGTCAATTTAGGATTAGTTCCTCATGTCTATGGCCACCGTAGAGTCATAAAAAGTATAGATATCATCGATAACAATTCAGGAGAAAAAGTTTTTTCTATACCAGTAAATAGAAATGGAGAGCTCCTCATAAATTATGCCGGCGAACGAAGTATGTTCCCTTATGCCAACGCCGCCGATATTATTGATGAATCAAAACCCACTGTAAGAATCACAGAAAAAGTTTTTCGCGATGGCCGATGGATAGATGAAATAAAAGACTATCCAAAGTCAGAGTGGATCAAAGATAAAATTTTTATTTTTGGAGTCACTGCAATTGCTGTTTTCGATCTTCGAGTGACTCCCTTTGATGAAAACTTCCCTGGGGCTGAAACCCATGTCAATGTGGTGGATAACCTCATAAGAAAAGATTTCCTGCAACCACTTGAAAAAGCAGATCTCTTCACTTCGGGATTTGTTCTACTCATAAGCATTTTTCTCACTTTGGCGCTGAGCTACTCAGGAGCCGTAGTTGGGTTTGTAATTTCTGGCTTAACCATTTTTGGAATCGCATTAGGAGACAAACTTTTCTTCTTCGATAAAGGCGTCGTAACACCGATAATTTTCCCTATTATAGCAAGCCTATCTATTTACGTGATTTTAACTTTTTATAAATACTTCACCGAAGAAAGAAAGAAGAAAGAACTAAAAGGTACTTTCTCAAAATATGTCTCCCCTTCGATTGTGGATGAAGTGCTAAAAGATCCTGAAAACCTACAGCTGGGAGGAAGAAAACAAATGATGTCTGTTTTCTTTTCTGATGTCCGCGGATTTACCACCATTTCAGAACAGCTCGACCCACAAGCTCTTTCCGACTTACTTAACTCGTACCTAACCCCAATGACGGACCTTGTGTTTCAAAACAAAGGGACGCTGGATAAATATATGGGTGATGCGGTTATGGCATTTTTCGGCGCACCCATCTCCTATCCGGATCATGCCGCTGCCGCATGCCGATGTGCAATCCAAAGTCTTGTTAAACTGAAGGAGCTACAAAAAGAATATGAAGCCAAAGGCCTTCCAATGATTGATATTGGTATTGGAATTAACACCGGAGAAATGAGTGTTGGTAACATGGGATCAGAAACAGTCAGAAACTACACCGTTATGGGCGATGCCGTTAATTTAGGCTCTAGATTAGAGGGTATTAACAAACAATATGGCACACGAATTATCATCAGTGAGTACACCCATGAGCATGTAAAAGATCAATTTTTATGCAGAGAAATTGATTGGGTTCGTGTGAAAGGAAAGGTTGAACCCGTTAAGATCTTCGAATTGATTGCAGAGGGAAGCGCTCCCAGCGCCATTGAGGAAGTTGTGAGCCACTTCAATGAAGGATTTGCCCTATATCATCAACGCCAATTTAAAGAGGCCGTAGAGGAGTTTAACAAGAATTTACAAATCGATCCTGAGGATGGGCCTACGCAACTCTATATTGATCGATGTCAAAACTATATTGAAAACCCTCCGGAGAGTGATTGGGATGGTGTGTTTACAATGACGACAAAATAATAACGCAACGCAAATCGGTTTCAGCAAATGCATAATTCGCTAAAATAATCCGGTACCTACAACCTGGATTTAAATTTGATTTGCTACTCCACTTTATATTTCCGCCTCATAATATTTTTTATGGGGGGGCTCGTTGGGAGCCAGATGTTATGGGGTCAAACCCGCATTCAGGGAATTTCACTTAACGCAAATGAAGTTTTTCGAGACCTTGGCGCTAAAACAATTCAACTGACCGGTAAAGTGACGATTCATTATAATGGTCAAACCATATTGGCCGACCGAGCCACCATTAATTTAGAATCCCAACAGATTGAAGCCAGCGGCAATGTCGTAATGAAAACTGAGCAGGTCTACAGCCAAGGCGACTCATTGCTTTACAATTATAAAACGGAACTGGGTACATTCAAAAATGCATTTATTCAGTCCGGGCAAGTGGTATTTGAAGGCGAAACCATTGATAAAATTGGACCCCAAGAATACTTGGCAAAAAAGGCCACCTACACAGCATGTGCCACCTGCCCACCAGCATGGAGCTTTTCCGGTTCAGAAATCGAAGCCGAGCTAGGGGGTTACGCTTATATAAAACTCCCCGTATTGAAGGTTGCCAACGTTCCCTTTTTCTTTCTTCCTCGAATTTTAGTACCACTGAAAAGTGAACGCCAAAGTGGGCTGTTAGTACCAACATGGGGAACGTCAAAAGAGGGCGGATTTGAATTGGGTCAAAGTTATTTTTGGGCCATTGATCGGTCTAAAGATGCCACCATTACCGCTAAAAGTTATGCTAAACGAGGATTAAAGGGACTCTTTGAATATCGTTATGTTTTAAATGAAGAGAGTTCCGGCCGCCTCAACACAGCCATTATCTCCGATCAAGTGTTCGAAAAGAAGGGCGAGGAATACCCAGATAAAAGATGGTTTTTTAAATACGATCATTACTACTTACTTCCAGGTAACTACATCAACCGCATGAACCTGAATTTAATGAGCGACCTGGATTACACCAGTGATTTTAAAGAAGAAATTGATGTTATTGGCGATCCAGCACTAGAAAATATGATTTCGGTAACAAAAAATTGGGACCATTTCCATACCAGCGTAGAAGCTGTCTATTATGTAAACCTATTGAAGGATGTTCCTCTTGCAAATAACCGAGACGCTGTTCACAAATTTCCAGAAATAAAAGCTTCCATTTCCAGACAAAGACTTTTAGACACACCTTTATTTTTTAAAGTCGACTCCGTATTTACAAATTTCTCGAGAAAAAACTTTAGTTTCGACAACGTAGCTAATGGTGATGTTGACTCTAGTTCCCCGTCTGGTGGTGATTATAATATTGAAGATGATGTACTTCGAACAGGTACTCGATTAGATATTAGTCCTGAGATCTCCTATCCCATGCAGTGGCTCGGACGATTTGACATCTTACCTAGAGTGCTATTTAGGCACACTGGATACACCTTCAATACAGACGTTCCTGATACCAACACAGATTCCTCAGGCGCAACTTATACAAAAAATGCGAAACGCCAATATATACAAACCGACATAGATATAAAGACGGAGCTCTGGAATGTCTATGATCTCGGAGTCGAAGATAATACTAAAACTTTAATACATCATAAAATCCAACCCTCCGTCACATATGCTCGTATTCCCAAGGAAGAGTTAGATAACCATGTCTTTTTCGGGGACTTTCGAAACCGGCGATTTGATCAAATCACAGACCCTCTCATTGAACTAGATTTTTACAATGATTCAGAATCCAGTAATGGAGCGGGTAAAGTGCAATTTGATTATAACGATCGCTCCTTTGATGTTGAGGTCGTCCGCCTAGGCTTAATCAATAAAGTGGTCCGAAAACGAATGACTGGAAATAATGCTGATTATAAGCGACTCGCCCGATTCGAACTATTTCAATACTATGATATCAATCACCAAAAAACTTTTGAAAACCCATTAGATTCTAATGACAAGCCGAAGCCCTGGACCCCATTAGTTGCTATTCTGAATTTAAACTTCGATTCCTTTGAAACCTATTCCATTAGCCGCTACTACCCAGATGCTGACGTAACGGATCTATCCACTCGACTAAAATTTTTCAATCCTCTGGGAAACTTTATTCAGCTCACCTATAACAGAACTTATAAAATTAAAGATGATTTCACGGCCAATCTGGGCGACACAACCGAAACCGCTGGCTTTGGCGTTGGCTATAAATCGAAGTTTTTTGATATTCTAGGAAATGTGGCATTCCCCTTAAACCTGGATTCAAATGGTCAGGAGTACAAACAACAGGAATGGAGCTACCTAGCTACAATCAAACCACCGGGCAATTGTTGGTCTATCACATTGAAACAATATAAAAATGTTGGAGATTTAGATATAAACACTGACTACAATGTCTCTTTTAGCTTTGGTGGCGAGGATTTTTAAAAAGTAGCTATATTAACTTGGGCTGCAAAACCATCCACTTTATTATTGCTAATTATGGGATAAATATAGAGAGGTGATCTATAACCAATATCTCCCTCTATTTCATTTAGGAGCTCTTCCTCAGGAGTCTCATCAGATACTCCGTATAATATATATAACCCTAATCCAATTCCCAAATAGAGCCCTAGAGAAGCCCCTCGAGCTACCTGCTGTAAGTTCTCACCAGGTTGATCCTCGAAGGCTAACGAAGCCGCACCTACCAATGTTCCAGTAAGAACTCCGTATGTACACGCTCTTATAAAATCTTTCGTAGGGTTCGCGAATGCCTGCGGTGCTGCAAACATAAAAATCATAAGAAAGGTCAGGCTAGTTTTTCGCATAGATGCTCCTTACAATATTTTTTCATAGTAGTGGCAGGAGTCAACTTAGCTTAGGCTTTAGTCGGCCAAAAAATCAGGAAAACATCGAATTTTATTGCCTCTAGCTACTGTTATAAGATGTACCCTCACCCTTCGATTCATCTCCGCTGAAAGAAATAGCATACTTCTCTCCAGCCGTTCTTTCTGAAAAAGAGACACTCTCTGTACAAAATGGGGGTGAAAGCCTTCCGTTTTTACTTCCACTAAATGTATTTGTTGGTTTTTCTCAATAATGAGATCCACTTCAGAAAATGGCAGTCTGACGTTTCTACCCAATATATGGCATCCATTGGACTTTAAATAGGTTTCTGCCACACGCTCCGACGGATGACGTTTATAAATATTCTCTAACGCCTGCAAATGTAGATCTATGCACCGGACACGGGCCCACCTGTTGAATTGCTTTACGATGGGTTGGAGTTCCATAACCTTTGTGTTTCTCAAATCCATAAGCCGGATACTTCTCCCCTAATTGATCCAACAATCGATCTCGCTCCACTTTTGCAGCTATGGATGCCACAGCTACGGGCGCAGCCCTTAGATCACCTTTCACCAATGTCATTTGCATAAGATTATCAGCCAGCCCAGGAATTTTTTTATTTCCGTCCACTAACACGCTGGCCGACTCAACAACACCTAGTTTTTCCACTGCCCTTCGCATCGCAAGCAGAGAAGCATTTAAAATGTTGATCTCAGCAATTTCTTCTACTGATGCAATCCCAATGGCAAATCGATGATGGGCTACAATGTCTTTATAGAGTTTCTCTCTCCGTAATGCGGACAACTTTTTTGAATCTGTAAATTCCGAATAGTCCACGGACTCATTAATAATTGCGGCGGCTGCGTATACCGGCCCAGCAAGACATCCACGCCCCACCTCATCAACTCCAATAACGGGTTGTGGGTTTAGCTTTTTCCATGGAAAGGGTTGAATTGTGTCTTTCGCAGATGCCATGAGTTCCCCCTAAAGTGAAAGTCATAGTATCCGAATTTCCCGTCCGCGAATACGTATAATACTCAGTGTTGGCAAGTCGAAGAATCAAAGGAAATTAGATTCATCTGCCTCAAAAAAAAGCCTCACCCGAAGGCGAGGCTTACAAAATTAAATTTTAAAAATTCTTAGTTCGACTTTTCTTCTGCTTTTGCTGCTTTTTTACCTTTAGACTTCTTGCCTTCAGATTTAACAGTTACCAATTCAGATTCAATTTTAGCAGCTCTACCAGAAAGTTTTCTCAGGTAGTAAAGTTTGTTTCTACGAATTTTACCTATAGAAACAAGATCAATTTTAGCAATTGCAGGGCTTGCGAAAGGAAAAGTTCTTTCCACACCAACGCCACTAGCTACTTTACGAACTGTAAAAGAACGGCCCATTCCAGAACCTTGAATCTTTAGAACTATCCCTTTGAATAACTGAATACGCTCTTTTTCACCTTCTTTAATTTTAACGTGTACACCAATGGTGTCACCGGTTTTGAATTCCGGTAATTCAGGTCCTTGATGTCTGTCTAATGTCACTTTTCTAACTAAGTCAGTGGTTGCCATGGTTTCTCCAACAATCTGGTTCAATAACAAAGGGGTATGTCCTACCATGTCGAAATCAGTCGGTCAAGACAGATACTCACTGCAGAACGAACAGAAAGGTGGCGATAATCATCACTTGATGCGCCGCGTATAGGCTCTAGCCGCCAATCACACAAATCAAAAACATCTTCATGCAGCCCAAACCCCGTTCCAAAAACTAATAGAATAGGTCTTTCACTGTCCTCTTCCAGCTGCTGCCGAACATCTCGAAAAGTCTTAAGGGGAAGACCAGAAAGGTCTCTTGCCGCCGTAGCGATAACCAATGGCTTTGGATCAATTGAGTTAATGCAATCTTGCAATGTTTCTGCTGTTTTCACCATCCCCAGAGCGCTGGCCCGCTTGGGGTTATATTTCGTCCCGTATCCCGTCTTCCAATGATCTACGATCCGCTCAGTGAACATAAGCTGCTCTCGTACTCGATTAATCAATGTGTAGGTCTCAATACCAAGAGAACGGCTGACTCGAGCTATATCCATGATATCGAAGTTCGTTATATTGGTACAAACCGTATTGCCAGCACGATCTAATACCGGCCAATGCACCAAACCTACATGTATTTTAAATTTTGGATGTAGTTCATTAGTAGGACGATCCACGCTCTAGCTCCAATTCCATTTGCGTCACTTCAGACAATTCCAATCCCAGAGATTTTAACTCCTCAATATTCCAGCTCTTCACTATCTTTAAACTTTCCTTCAGCTTTAGTTTACTACTATCATTCCACTGAATAAGTTCAGGTCTTTTTTTCATAGTTACAACCCATGCCAATGCCTCTTTAGCCTGCTGAATCTTCTTATGATGTCCCGACCGATAAACCGATGGCACCACCTGATCCCCAACCGTATCTGGCCGAGTGAATTGGGGTGCCTCCAAAAGGTCGTTGTTTTGCAGTGACTCCTCAAAGGCCGAGTTATGATTCCCCAAAACTCCTGGTAAAAATCGAGCCATGGAATCTGCCACAACAATAGCTGGCACCTCGCCGCCACTGAGAACATAATTTCCAATGGAAATCTCTTCGTCCACATATTCATTTATAAATCGTTGATCAATCCCAGCGTATCGGCCACAGATAAATGTGATTTGTGTTTCAGATTCCGACCATTTTTGCGCCTTGTGGTTATCCCAAAGGCTTCCCTGAGGCGAAAGATAGACCACTTTATGTTTAAGTGGTGTAATGGAAACTAACGCTCTCTCTAAAGGCTCTGAAAGCATCACCATGCCATCACCGCCTCCATAGGGTTTATCATCTACCGTTTTGTGCACATCCTCAGTGAAATCTCGTGGGTTCACTATTTTGGACTCAATAATATTTTTTTTATGTGCTCGACCTAACACCCCCTCTTCTAAGAAGGGTGAAATAAAATCAGGAAATAGAGTGATAAAATTAAATTTCATAGCGAAACTCCAACATTCCATCTGGAAGGGTGGTTTGTATGCACTTTGAATTAAAATCGATTTTTGGCACCATTGAATCAATCAAAGGAACCTCTAACCTTTCACCATCAAGATCGACCCAAAGTAGATCCTGCACCCCGTTACTGCCAAAACCAGTGACCACACCCAAGTCTCCCCATTGGGAATCCTGAACTCTAAAATCAATGACTTCTCTAAGGAAAAATTCATCTTCATCTTTGGCCTCTAAGTATTCCAAAGGAACCGACACCAACTGTCCCACTAATGCTTCCGAAGCATTGCGATCATCCACTCCGGGTATTTTAATTAACAGACCTTTTTTATAGGGCTTAAAGGTCTTTATTGTATGTACAGAATCACTCAGCATCAGTTTGAGTTTCTTCAAACCTTCCAGCCAATCCATTGTGCCCGTGAATATAAGTACATACACTTCACCACGCAGGCCATGAGCCAACTTCACTTTACCTATCTGTTTCCATTCACCAGTATTTTTCATAAAAAAAAGCTCTGCCTTTCAATACACACAGGCTTATAACTCTGTGCGCAATGAAAAGCAAAGCTTTCATGAGCTTCATTCTATAAAATGTTGATTTTACTCAACTATCTCTAGAACGCTACGCTTTTGTAATTTTGTACTGGCTGCATTCAGAATGGTCCGCATTGAACGAGCAGTACGACCCTGTTTCCCAATGACCTTGCCTAGATCTTCTTTTGCCACCTTTAGCTCAACCACTGTTGTTTGCTCACCAATGACTTCATTGACATCCACTTCATCAGGGCTGTCCACTAGGGATTTGGCCATAAATTCAACCAGGTCTCTTAAGCTTCCCGGATCCATACTTTCTCCTTCAGTCTCCACGTCAAATCAAAATCAACATGAAATTAGACTTATATTCTGCACCATCACTCACCGAGTGAAAATGAGTATTTTGTAAAAATTAAGAAATTCTTAACAAATCAAACAAATGATCGATTCAATTAAGCGCCAGCTTGTGCCTTCTTGATAATACTTTTTACTCTCTGTGTTGGCTGGGCACCCTTTGCAATCCAGCTGTTCACGCGATCAAGATCTAAAATGATTTCCTTTTCTTGACCTTGTGGGGAGGGGTTAAAATTCCCAACGATTTCAATGTACTTCCCAGTGGCTGCACGCCTTTGGTCTGCAACTGTGACTCGATACTTAGGGCGATGTTTCGATCCAAATCGAGCTAAACGAATGACTACCATACAAATTCTCCTTCAACGCATTCCGAATAGTAATAAAATGGCAATATAAAGCACCGTTTCTAATAAGAAAAACGGCTTTCAGCAACCCATTATTTCAAAAAAAACAAAATCTATAGAATTTAGTCCCAGATTCACTGTGACGAGCCCAAAAACCATGCCTTTTCCCTCAGCAAGCACTGTTCAATGACTATTTTTCAACCGTTTTAGGCGGAAACTTATAGTTCCTAAAAAGGCAAGCCTCCACCAAACATGCCACCGCCACCTCGGCCCATTCCCATTTTCATCATTTGAGACATCATTTTCTTAGATTGCTCAAATTGCTTAACGAATTTATTTACGTCTTTAACTTCAGTTCCAGAACCATTGGCTATACGCAATCTCCTGGATCCATTCAAAATCTTATGATTCTCGCGCTCAGCCACAGTCATCGATCGGATGATGGCCTCGATTTTCTTAAGTTCATCATCAGGAGGGGTCATGTTTTTCATCTTCTTCATCATTTGACCGGCGCCAGGGAGCATTTTCAAGATGGATTCCATCCCTCCCATCTTCTTCATCATTTGAATTTGCTGAAGAAAGTCATCCATGGTGAATTTATTCTTCGCCATTTTACGTGCAGATTCACGAGCGGTCTTCTCATCAATGACATCCTGAGCTTTTTCAACAAGACTGACCACATCTCCCATATCCAATATACGTGATGCCAATCGTTCTGGATGGAACACCTCAAGCTGTCCGACCTTCTCGCCAACACCCAAGAACTTAATGGGCACACCAGTGGTCTCACGTATACTCAGGGCCGCTCCACCACGGGCATCACCATCCACTTTAGTTAACACAAGACCCGAGATTCCAATGGCATCATGAAAGCCCTGAGCAACGTTTACGGACTGCTGACCGAGCATGGCATCGGCCACCAAAAGAGTCTCTTTGGGATCCCATACTTCTTTTAGCCGCTTCAACTCACCCATGAGCTGATCATCGATTTGTAATCGCCCTGCCGTATCCACAAGTATGACATCGACCATATTCTCTTCCGCCCATTTCTTAGACTTCTCGAGAATCTCTTCAGGCTTCATACTTGGATCGGACGGAAAACATGGCAAATCATTAGCCTTTGCCAATGTTTGTAACTGATCTATGGCCGCTGGACGATAGACATCCACCGGCACTAAACCTGGCCGCTTGGAAAGTTGCTTTCTGATGTGTAGAGCTAATTTAGCGGTAGTGGTGGTTTTACCTGTACCCTGTAATCCAACTAAAAAAATGACGCCAGGGTTTCCACGAGTGACCAGCCCTTCAGCGTCTCCACCCAATAAAGTGATCAATTCATCATTTACAATTTTTGTGAACTGCTGGCCCGGAGATACCGAGCTGAGCACTTCTTCACCTAAGGCTTTTTCTTTTACACGGCCAATGAAAGACTTAACCACTTTAAAGTTTACATCCGCATCCAAAAGACTCAGACGAATCTCTTTAATGGCGTCCTGAATGTTATCTTCAGATATCTTTCCTCGCCCTCGAATGCGATTCAGACTTCCGGTTAATTTTTCAGATAAATTATTAAACATGTTAAACCCCTACCATCTATGGAAACTGCCTCTAGCCAAGCTCCAAACACTGATGCTGAGAAAGACTAGTAGCATAATTAAAGTCACCAGTACAGAAACCCCTAAAGAAACGTCGCTTACTCCTAATATTGCGTATCTAACACCATTTATTAGGTAAAGTAATGGATTCGCCAAAGACACTTTTTGCCAAAATCCTGGAAGATTATCTATGGAGTAGAAAACACCTCCCAAATAGATCAATGGAAGCAAAACAAAATTACCCACTGCACTTAAATGATCAAAGGAGCGAGCCCAAATCGCGGCTGACAATCCCATCATTCCAAAGGCAAAACCACCCACTAAGAGAAAGTAAAACAATAAAAATACATTATTTATGGGTAAAAACTCTCCATGCTGATTCAAATAGAAAAGCTCACCGACCACCATTGTTACAACAGACACAAGCAGCCCTCGGCTAACACCTCCGGCAGAAAGCGCCCAGATAATTTGCTGGCTAGATAGTGGAGAAGATTTATAGTCCTCCAACTCTCCTGCTGATTTTGATCCCGCCACGGAACTCGAAGCATTAGAAAATGCATTATTTAAACAACCCATCATTATCAAGCCAGGAATTAAGAAACCCAAATAGGTAATTCCCTCTTCCATCTTAATGGCTCGACCGATACTCACTCCAAAAATAAGTAAATACAATGTGGTGTTTACAGCAGGAGCCAAAAGGGTCTGCACTGCGACTCGCGAAAATCGACGCACTTCTCTCCAATAAAGCATCATAAAAGGAGTCCATTTTAAATTTTTATTCATGCTTTCGACTCCCCTAATACGCGTAAAAACGCCTCTTCTAAATTTCCTTCGACAATTTGCATATCGTCAATATCATCCAACGACAAATGGGCGGAGTGCAGCAGTTCGCCTAATCCCATTTCACTGGGTATTCTAAACCTTAAATTTTCCTGTAGTTGCTCTATCAAAAACTGACTTTCCACTTTTGCTGCGGTTTTCAACTTTAAGCTCACATTCCTTTGAGTGAACTCTTTAACAAGAGAGTTTGTCGGTCCTATTTTTCTCAACTCACCATGATGAATGATACCCACGCGGTCACATAGCTCTTCCGCTTCCTCTAAATAATGTGTCGTTAAAAGGACACTCACCCCGTCAGATCTCAATTCTTGTACGAATTTCCAAAGGGATTCTCTCAATTCAATATCCACTCCAGCGGTGGGCTCATCCAGTAGCAGCAGCTTTGGACTGTGCACGAGAGCTTTGGCTATCAACAATCGCCTTTTCATACCCCCAGAAAGTTGCTTCACTTTTTTATGGCGATGCTCTTTCAAACCCAATCGATCAATTAAAAAATCTATCCTGTCTCGATTATTGCTCAACCCATAGTATCCTGAGTGAAAAATTAAGACCTCTTCTAAATTAAAGAACCCATGGTTAACGATTTCCTGAGGTACAATCCCTGTTAAACTTTTGGCCTTACGAGGCTCCTCTTGAACATTGTGCCCGAATACCAAAACATCACCCTCAGTGGGCGTTTCTAGAGTTACGATATTTGATATAATAGTTGTCTTCCCAGCTCCGTTAGGACCCAATAGTCCGAAAATTTCGCCGGGCTCCACATGAAATGACATGTTATTTACGGCGTAGAAATCACCATATTTCTTTGTAAGTCCTTTGACCTCAAGAGCTTTGTCCAATTGCGTCACAGCCTTTCTCAATTTGAGACGGTAAGCTAACGATATTTCCGAAAAAATCCAAGTGACTTCAGCATATTATCCTTAAAATCAGTGCAGAGAGCCTATCCAAAGTCCGATAGATTCAATATGGGAACGCCAGTCCACAATAAATACATACCCATCCGGATGGATGACTTCACCATAGGCATTAAGACTCCGGTGGATTTGTACGTTCGTATCTCTGAAACTGAATTTTCCAAACTCTACTCAGCTGGTGAAAAAACCGAACAAGCAAAGATTTTTAAGTTCAATAGGAAAAGTATTGGCTATCTTTGGGTTAGAAATGAAGAGTATCCAAATCTAACCAAACACAATGTACTCATTGCGGGAATAGCTCTTAAAAGTGATAAATATAAAAATCCTGAAAAATCTCGATTTATAACCGCCGCCAGTGCGACCATATTTAATGAAATTTCTCAATCGGGCATCAACCATTCGAACTATAATGAAGCTCGGGAAATTTCTGATGCGACTGTTTCACTGGTACAACATCACCAAGACCTGTTCGAGCTTATGGAAAATCTCAGTCGCTGTTCTGACACGTGGGTGAAATTCAGTCAGTCCGTGGCTGCTATGAGCGTTGTCATTGGCAATGGAATGGGCTGGAAAAACCCCGTGACTATGGAAAAGCTGGCGGTAGGAGGACTTCTGCACAAAATTGGCTTTACCGACTTACCCAGAGAGCTTCTAGCATTACCAATAGATAGAATGTCGGCTCAGCAATTCAATACTTACAAAAACTACCCCACTCGAGGGGCTCAAATGCTCTCTAAACTCGGTAGCGTACCCGATGACATTGTAGCCATAGTGGCAGAACACCAGGAGAGACCCAAAGGCAAAGGTTTTCCGAAAAAACTAACAGATCTTAAAGTTCACCCGATGGCTCGAGTCGTGGGATTAGCTGAGGAATTTTGCCAAATTCTTATTCCCAATATGTCCAAAGCCGAAGACACACGCTCACCAGACCAGGCCTTTAAGGTATTAAAAGACACCAAAGAACATATGTTCAATAAAGAGGTGTTTGAAGGTCTTCACAAAATGGTCGGGAGAAATAGTCTCAATAAAGCCGTTTAATCCATTGAATTCTTACCATTTCTAAAACTAGGTCATCTGTATAGATTGACCCCAATTTATGCCTTTGTTATTCCAAATCCATGAAATATTTAGTTACCACATTTTACAAGTTCTTTGAGCAAACCCCTGACGAAGTTAAAGCCCGTAGAGAGTGGCTGTTAAATAAAGGTCGTGAATTACAACTTAAGGGTCTACTCCTCATTGGTGAAGAAGGAGTGAACTCCACGTTGTCTGGCGAAGAATCCAGCGTGAACCAATTTAAAGGTCACTTATTAGAAATCCTTGAACAGGAGAAAATGACATTTAAAGACAGTTATGCCGATCGCATCCCTTTCCGTCGCTGGAAAGTGAAAGTGCGAGATGAAATTGTGACCATTGGTCATCCGGGTCTTGTACCAGACAGAGAAAAAAACCATCACCTTTCACCGTCTGAGTGGAACGCAGCTTTACAAGAAGAAGGCGTAGTTTGTATTGATACTCGTAATAAATATGAAACTGAGTTAGGAAAATTTAAATCCGCATTGGATCCTGAGATCGATGATTTTCAGCAGTTCACAAGTTTTGTTGAAAATTCTGATATCTCTAAAGACCAAAAAATACTGATATATTGCACCGGCGGCATTCGCTGCGAAAAGGGAATCCTAGAATTAGAAAATTTGGGTTACAAAAACGTCTATCAACTCGATGGAGGGATTCTAAATTATTTAAAAGAATTTCCAAACCAGGAATTTGATGGCGAATGTTTTGTTTTTGATCACAGAGTGGGGGTGAACCAAGAGTTGCAGCCTTCGGAAAGGTGGCACTTATGCCCCCACTGTGGAAATCCAGCCGATCAAATCATTCAGTGTGTTCAATGCGATATGGATGAATACGTGTGTGTTCACTGCCTCGAGCAGGAAAAAGAAAAGCCGGAAGTTAAAACTTGCTCAAAAAACTGTGCTCATCACTTTAAATTGGGGCATAAAACCAACAAACCTCATTTAGATACACTAAAAAAGAAAGGTCGAAGCCTTCCTGAAAACCTTTAGTTGAAGGACTCACCTTGGTTTTGCCTATAATATAGGACAGAATAAACATTTTAAAAGTGTTGACCCAAGTTGGTCCAAGCGCTAAAACGGTCCTTCAGTTTTCATCTTGTCGCGGGGTGGAGCAGTCTGGTAGCTCGTCGGGCTCATAACCCGAAGGTCGTAGGTTCAAATCCTGCCCCCGCAACCAATTCAAAAATCATTTTTCAAACAGAACATTTAGCCCGACTGGGTCGGTCTCAGCTGTTGGCTTGCATGCGTGCCGCATGACCTGAAGGTCATAGGCTCAATTCCTGCCCCCGCAACCAATTCTTACAAAACCTAAGTGTATATATAAAAAAATCGAGGTTTAAATTTAAACCTCGATCTTAGTATCTACTCTTATTATGGTAGAAACTCATGCCTATTCATTTAAATAGTCTTTAAACCTCTTACCGCTTTTTCTTGGGTTACCCGTAAAAATGCCGCTGTCGTAAAGAAACTGAAATCGTCTTTTCACATGCGTATCTTCAACACTCGAAGCTTCCATAACATATTTTATTAAACCTCGATCTACAACCTCAGGAAATTCTGTAGCTATTTGCTTTAACTTTCCTTCATCCGCTTGCGGATCTAAAATCCAATCCCCGAAACTTTCACGAATAGTATCCGCCTGATCTTCTTCAATAGTTGAAAGCCCTAAATTCTTACGAATCTTTAGTGTCTTATAGGCTAAATCTAAAGTATCTAGATCAACTACAACACTATTTTTAATACCTGTCTTACTTTTTGTTGTTAATAGCGTATAAACCTGTATTGCCGAAAGAGCCGCATCATAACGCTTAAGCCTAATATTAATCCTAATTTCATCAGCAATGCTTCCCAAATAGTAATCGGGATAGGTTACGCTTTCCATAAGTAATTCAATACCCTTGCTCTGCACTAAAGCATCAGTCACTACAACAGCTAGACCCACTGATTGTGGTGAATCCACCAGAATAAGAATCAATTCTAGAGGAAATTCCGAAAAGGGCGCTAAATAGGAAGCGGACTGCCAACTTGCTTTGCTAATAGGAGTTTTTAGCTCTGATAGAAAGGAAAATGCCAAGAAACTTTTTTTAGGTGCCTCCAATCCATACGCCTTATAAACTTCTTCATCAGTGATCATCTCAATAAATTGCTCACAAATACTAACACCCATTTCACAATAAGCTCTAGTGTCATCTGCAGGACTTGTGAAACCGGCCACAATCAACTGCTCTCTCAGTTTTGCTTTCGTGGCCTCAGTCAAAGGATTCCTAATATAGTCATGTAAACCATTAATTAGGTTGTACATAATCCATGATCTTCTATTGGGCTCTTCAAACTTTTGAATGGATCTAAAATGCAATAACTCGCGCATCACAATTCCAGCTCTCTCAAAGTCGTCCTTTTCTGCAGCAAAAAACCGAGAGGGGTCGATCTGCAAACTGTCCATATTCCCTTCAGCTCTTTCAATCCAAAGGGCAACACGAGGTTTATCACTGGGCAACCAGGGATGAAGAGTGTTGATAGGCTGTTCCGTAATACAAACTAAGGCTTTTTTTCCTCTAGTAATGATCTCATTATAGAGAGGAAGGTACCCGGCTTTCACTTTTTCAAAAGCCTCTGCATAGTCGGGACTTTCAATCTTCATTTCCTGGTGAAATTCTACAAAGGTCTTTCGTTCACTACACAATTGAATAGTGAGGCTTGTAGATCTGCCGTTGGGCTCGTCCGTTTCGTTTCCAGCATCACCGCCCGTAGCCATAGCCAAGGGGCTAGCAGTGAGCAAAATTGCCATAGTTATTTTTTTGAAATTAAACATTTTCATCTCCATTCATCTTATTCTTTAAAGTTTGGGGAAAAAGGTTTAGCTGCAAGCAATAAACCGTGTCTCTTTTTTTCGACTTTTGTTCGATCAACTTAGCAATTTTCTGCCGAAACAATCGAATTTCTTCTTTTATCTCTGGAACCAACTCAGCATCCATAGCACTCACATAGGAAGAATGACTCTTCTCTTCTGCCGAATTCTCTTCAATAGATTGAGCCGCCTTTTCAAGAAGTTGCTTTTGCAACTGCCGCAGCGGAATTTCATCCACATTCTCGTTCACTTGGGTGGTAAAGAACTGCCAATGGTTAGTCCAACTGCCGTCTTCATTGATGGTCAGTACCTTATGGGCAAACAACTGACTTAAAGCCAGGCTTATCACACACGCAGGCAAACCCAATTGTTTTCCTATCCACTGAGGTGTGGGCTGAAAACCTTCGAGAGCAACACACTCTAAAATGCCCAGGTAATACCAATTGGCAAGAAGATGCATTTTTTCATATTCTACCAATTGGTAATTTTCAGCAAAGGGTGCTGAGTCCGCACCAAAAAGGTTTTGTAACTTGGCCTGATCCACTTCCAACTGCAGGGCAATATTTTTAATCTTTTTAGAACTGTATTTTCTCCGTCCATTGAGAAACTGTGAAAGGGAACCCGGATCTAATTGAAGGCTTTTAGCAAAGGATCTCAGAGAATAATTGGGATTCCCAGATCTACGCCTTAAATACTCGTCCTGTAAAAATAATCTAAATCTATCCTGTTCCATATGGGCCTCAATATACAACATAGATTGGCCATATGAGCTTTTTTTGAAACAAATTGTTTCAAAACGAATGCCTCGGGTATTATTTACAAAAAAGCCGAAGTGAGGGCTACCACTTCGGCTCTATGGGGTTTCCAAGATCTGTAATTCAGCTATTTAATTTCAATGTACTCCGCCGTGAAATCCGACTTTACTCCCACCTCGGTGTAATTGGCGGGCTCCCCTCTTTGGTTAGTTACATAGTCCAATTGCTTTGCAGGCACGGCCGTTCCCAATGTTTTAACAATTAAATTTGGGTTTCCAGGATAGAGTCCTGTGGCCACTCTATGCAAGGTGGCTGGCGGAGAATAGTATTGAACCTTCTTATCATAAGAAACACCCTCTTCGTCATTCACTGCTGATCGCGCCAGCTCCATAAGATCATGTGTTACGGGCGCGGACTTAGCTTTCTCTATATCTACAGCTATGGATTGACGAAATAAATCATAGGCGACCGATTCTAGCTCTTGTAAAGACATCTCGGACCCATTGGCATACTCAAGAATCACAGGTGTGTAGTCTTCCAACACATCTTCTACAACCGAACTCACGACATCTAGGATTGGCATTACAATGGGCCCAATCTCAGCCTCCGACATCCCTTGCTGTTGCATTGCCACAGAAACGGCCTGAGCAAAATAATTGATGTAAATAGCTGCTTTACCCTGAACATCGTCAGGAGAACTCAATTGGGATTCCTGAGAGTATTTTAAAATATCAAACACTATCATCTTAGCAATGATGGGATGTACATATCCAACGAAATGCTCAGCGGACAATCCCGTTCTATCCACCAACTCATCCTTAAAACCTAATAATACCGCACCAGAAATAGCCGAACCTACATCTTTCCAATTGGCATATGTTTCAATAAAATTGGCTGCAAGCTCAGCATTTGTGACGGGCTTCCACGCTAGACCCAGCCCCACTTCTTCCACTTGTGCTGGTTCGCTTTGGACACCGTCTCTTTTATATAAGGGATCAAAGTAGGGCACCACAGGCATTTCATGACCAAACTTGTCTCTCCATAGGTTTTTTGCTAGCTGAAAAAGTTTAATACCAGCAGCATCTCCAAAAACCTCTCTATAGCCCCTCTCATTTTGAGGAAGGTTTAATCCCACATTCATTACATGGGTAATGTGCTCTGCACAGTAGGTCGCAAAAACTTCTGCATCAGTAAGATAGTTAAAGAATGGCTGACACCCGGGAAGATCGGAGTCACTTTCGCACTCGCTTGCAGATCGACCAGAAAGTTCCAAATTCACCCAGCTGCGATCAATCCAACCACGGTAATGCGCAAATACATTCTTTAGGTTCACATCAAACATATAGTCTTTTTTATAGTTACTAGGAAACTGAACACCATCCATATTTAAAAGTCGTAAGGTGACATACAGATTTAGATTCAATATCTTAGGATTCACACCCTTAATGCCTACCATATATATGTTTGCCGGCTGGGTGCTGTATTCATTATCTCCATCCCACATCCATTTGTTGTCATGCAGACCAAATGGACTATTTGCAGTGATACCGCTCCCATAGTAGGCCCCAGTATGGCCAAAACTCATTTCAGGTTTATATGAACTACTTAACTGCCCAACTGGCAAAACGGAATAATCTGGGTGGGAATAGGATACGGGAGCAAAAATAGGACTGAAATTAACGGCCGTTTGTGGAGCATCGAGATCAGAGCGAAAAGTCTCTAACTCTGCATAAAAAGCAGAATCTATAGCATCGGACCCTAAAACCTTAGTTCCGTTAGCGGTAACTCCTTGTGAATTAAGCGGATAACAATCTTCTCCAACGTAATTTCCTGAACTGTCTTTATCGCATCGTGGAGAATCCAGATCTTGATCCACTCCTGGTCTTTCTACATAGGGTAAAAACCGCATACCCACCTGGGTGTTCGAAGAGTTCACTGGGTAATGAATCTCTCGAATAATGTAGGAAATTTCCTTAGACGATCCATCGGCTAACGGCACAGTCATTGGCTCTAACTGAAAAGAGCCAAACAAATCAGGATTCAACTTTTCCATATAATAGTTAGACATACTTTGCGAGGGTCTATACGGGCCTTTATAGACAATAGGGCCTTCATATTGTAGGTAGCCATTGTAGGTTTGTGCGTTTGAAACCGATGACGCTATTAAAGTCATAATCATTAACAAGAAAAGGGATCTCATAACAAAAGTCTCCTTGGGGGGGGTAGGTGTTTTTCCAATTACCTAGCACGCACTTTTTAATCCAATTAAGCACTTGTGACTTTCGTGAAATATTTTATGGTTTTGCATAAACTTGCGAACAAAACGCTAGCAAAACTCCAATAAAAGTAGAATATTAAAGTTACTGCGAAGACAAACCATAGTTTATTAATTTGAAATCCGTTAGGAATTTATGAGTAAATTAAAAATTGAAACCCTTCACGGTAAAGAGCTCACTCCCCACTTTGAATCCCTTAGTGATATACGCCTACAAGTGTTTAAAGAATGGCCTTATCTTTATGAAGGCAGCAAGGAATATGAACGTAAATATTTGGATGTCTACTTTAATTGTGAACGATCACTCTGTCTTCTCATTAAAGATCAAACCGATAAAATAGTAGGCATATCTACAGCCATTCCTCTTACCGAAGAACATGATGATCTGAAAAATCCTCTTGTCCGAGAAGGCTACGACGTTGATCGTTTGTTTTACTTTGCCGAGACCTGCTTACTTCCTTCCGCCCGAGGAAAAGGCATTTACCGAAAAATATTTGAGTTGAGAGAAAGTCACGCCAAATCCTACGGAGATGATTATACCCGCGTATGCTTTTGCGGAGTCCATCGAAGTGACTCTCACCCTTTACGCCCAGAAGATTTTCAACCCTTAGATCCCATTTGGCAAAATTATGGTTTTCAAAAGGTTCCAGGATTAAATATGAATTTTACTTGGAAAGACGTTGACCAAAAAAAAGAGACCGCGAAGTCTCTCGCGGTCTGGATGAAAAATATTTAAATTATAAGGCGCTTAAAAAGACCAACCCAATTTAAAATCAAGACCTACACCAAGAGTGGCTGGCACATCTTCAGTCTCACCTGTGAGATTTCCAGAACTATCCTCTACATCGATTTCTGATTCTGAAGCAGAACCAGCAAAGGCACCTAGGTTCATGTAAAAAGAATCCCAAACCCATTGATAACCTAAAATAACTCCAGAAGCTGTAACATCTGCCTCCGCCGTTTCCCCAGTAAACTCATCATCAAGTGTAAGGGACAAAGATCGAAAAGATCCACCTAGATAAAAAGAGTCTTGAAGCGCTCCGCTAAAATGATAGGAGATACTTCCACCAACCCCTTGGATTTCATAATCAAAATCACCGAACTCAAAATTCCATGACTGAAAACTTGGAGTGATTACTATGTTGTTTGTAATAGCTATATCAATATCAACATCCACATAGCCTATAAGAATAGTGATCGGATTGAACTTAACCCCAAACGTATTTGCATGGGCTGATGTCGTAATACCTAACATAGCCACTGCCACTAGAGCCAAAAATATTTGCTTCACAGTTGTATCCTTTGTTGTACTTGACTTAGCTCATTATGACCTTTTCAGATGACAAACATCACTGAAAATTCGCTTTTCAATACAATGGGCTTGCAAGAAAAACTCAAATGTCTTTCGATAGGTGCCCGCTTCAGGACTAAATGCTAGCATCATAGGCTAGTTATATTAGAGATTTTACCACAGAACGGCAATGCCGTTTGATACTCGCATGTCGAGAGGCTTCAGTGAATACGATATTATCCTCATAAATAACTTTACAAGTTTTGCCACTCATTAAGAGAGCCCAGTGTATGGTATGAGCAAACAGAACTTCCATCGCCCAAAACACGTCCTCTTCACTCGCCTCCGAACCCACCTCTTTCCGGATGACCTCCATTAAATATTTAGCCCCTGGAGGCCCCATCTCTTTTTCAGCGCACATCTTTTCAATAATACAAGGGGCTGGCATCGGAAAAGAATCTGACAACATAGTCATAAATGCATTTCTTAATTGTTTCGAATTATCTGTGAGAAAGTCGAAAATTTGGATAAATACATCTTCAACACACTTACCACTTTGAACGTAATTCTTAATTTCGCTTTCGAGCCAATCATTGGAGCGCATAAATGTACTCCAATAGAGATTTTCTTTGTTATCAAAATGATAAGCAATTCCTGACAAATTAACACTCGCCAAATTAGCGATTTCTCTTAAAGAGGTTCCTTCGTAACCGTTTTCACTAAATAGCTTCTCAGCAGCAACTAAAATCTTCTCTTTGGTATCGACCTTATTCATTGTGACACCTTCCCCATATTCTTAGCACTACCCGATGATGAAAGATTTGATCCAAACCATTTTGTAAACAACCGTTCTCTCAATTTAGAAAAATCCTCCAATATGGCATAAGCTGCAGGAACCCACATCAATGTTAAAACCGTACCACTAGTCAACCCCCAAGCCATAGCTAAAGTCATAGGAACAAGAATCGCATCAGTGCCACCGATTCCATAGGCCGTAGGTAAAAGCCCACTGATCGTAGTCAGTGAACTCACTACAACAGCTCTCAACCGGAGACCGGAGGCTTTTACAAGCGCCTCCTCTAATTCCATTTTTTCCTCCTCCAGCAACTCCTGAATAAAAGTGATTAATACAATACCAGAATTCACAATTATCCCAGCAAGTCCAATAACCCCAATCAGAGCCAGAAAACTAATAGGGCGTTGATGCAAGGCGAAGGCCACAGAAAACCCAACCAAACCCAGAGGAATCGTAGACATAATAATCACCGGCCTCAAATAGCTATTTAACAGAAAAACCAACAACGCGAATATTCCGATCAAAGCCAGAACGAGAGCACTGGCTAAACTTTCCATAGACTCGTTAGTACTCTCCTGTTCTCCCCCGAATACAATCGACACGTCTTTGTATTCTTCTTTTAGCTCTTTAAATTTTTCCTCTAAACGAGCATTAGCGGCCACGGCACTAATCACTTCACTATCAATATTGGCAGTGATCGTGCGAGATCTTTTGAAGTCAAAACGCTTAATATGTGCTGAACCTGGCTCTTTTCTAAAATGCACAAATGCAGAAAGAGGAATAAGATACCCATCTCGACCTAAAACCTTCAATTGTTTAAGATCATCGACGCTTTCTCGGCTTTCGCTTTTAAATCTTACAAAGATATCCACTTCTTTGTTATTCAGCGTTACATCGGAAACGACCTTCCCAGACACAGCTGTTCGAATAGCATCACCAACAGTATTTACATCTAACCCCAGCTGATCTGCTTTTTGGTAGTCAATATCGATATAAACCTCATCATCACCAAAAGTATCTTGTACTTGTGCATCTCGCACACCCTCGACGGAATTCAACTCTGAAACAATAGCAGTCACCACTGCATCTAAGCTTTCGGAGTTATTAGATCTAAAAGTCGCATTTACTGGTTCACCCACTGGAGGCCCATTTACCATTGCTTCGTATTCCACATCTTCAATGGGACTCTGTAGGGCTCTTAAAGATTCCAACATTTCAGTGTGAGGAATATTATTTCTAGTATGTTCGTTCACATACATTATGATAATCCCTACATCTTCAGCTTCTTTGGCTTTTGGGTCACTGGGCCCAAGGGTAGAGACCCCAGCTCTAGCAACTAAATGTGAAATTTTATCTCCAAACTCTTCTTTAATCTTCAGAGATAAATGAGTTAGCGCTTCATCTGTGGCCTCAAGCTGTGTCCCCTTAGGCATAGTCACTCGAGCGGCATAGATTTCAGTTTGGTCAGGCGGAAACAGCATAAACTTATTACCCACCGTCATCATTAGCAAAGACAACACCAGTAATCCGGAAAAAATCGCCGCTGTGATATATCTATGCCGAACAGTCCATCTCATAATATTTTCAAACTTCGGAATAAACACCCTTTGAAACCAATCCGATTGAGCCTTGTTTCCACCCGCCTTTGAAACACCCTCTAGCCTGGTTGGCAGAAAGAAAAAACACTCAGCCAAACTAATAAGTAGAGCTGTAGAAACAATTATGGGGATAAATTTTATAAACTGCCCCATTATTCCTTTAGTAACAAGCATCGGTAAAAACGCAGCAATGGTTGTCAGGGCCGTAATTGTAATCGGCAGCCAAAGAGTTTTCATAGATTGTAATATGGCAGCCCGAGGAGTGTAACCATCACCTAGTAACCGAGTGTAGTTTTCACTTATAACTACAGAGTTATCTACCAGCAATCCAATAGCTATCACCAACGCCAAAATCGTAATGGCATCTAGATTCGTTCCAAAAACAGGCATAAAACCAAAGGTGGCAATAATAGCAATGGGCAAAGATAAACTTGCCATTACCCCCAAACGACCAGGCAGAAATATGAGTAGAAAAAATATGACCAGTGCCAATCCTGAGACCGCGTTGCTGGTTAGCACTGCCACTCTATTTTTAACTTTTAAAGCTTCATTATTGTAAACTTCAAATTTGAAATTCTCCCCATATTTCTTACGAAAAATTTCCATCTTACTATCAATACGCCCAACCAGGTTGATTGTATCAGCGCCACCTTTTTTAGTAGCCACTAACAAAGTTGCTGGCTCACCGTTGTGGCTTGCATATACTTTAGCCTCTTCCTCACCATCTTTTACATTGGCTACATCTTTTAAAAATATGGACTGTCCGGATCCGTTGGACCGAATAAGTAGATTATCCAACTCCTCTTTCGAGTGCACTTTCCCTTCAATTCTTAGAAGCTGCTGGGTCGACCCTTTTTGTAAGTGTCCGCCGGGCTTATTTACATTTCGTTTTTCTATTGCACGAACAACTTCATTTACGCCAACATGAAAAGACTGAAGTTTATTAGCATCCAGATGAACCTCAAAGGTTCTCTCTCTAAATCCGACTTCACGAACATTTAAAATATCTTTGTCATCTTCGATATCGTCAGCCAGCATATCCGCAACAATATCTCGAGCTCGGTTTTCATTATTTCCAATAATAGCCATCTCTATTACAGGAAACTCTTCAGATTTAATTTCTAAAAACACCGGCGGATCCCTTAGATCTCCGGGAAGAATTGCTCGATCGACCGATCTTTGTAAATCCGTCATGAGCTCCGTCACATTAACATTATCGATATCTCCACGAATAAAAATAGAACTTAGACCGGCCTGACTCACGGATCTAACGTCTTTTATTCCACTCACAGCTCTGATTTCGTCTTCGATCGGCTTAGTAATCTTATTCTCAACCACCTTCGCTGAAGCTCCATCATAGACAGTGGTCACTTGCACCATAGCAAAATCAACAGCAGGAAAAGACTCCGCGTTTAATTTAAATAGCCCACCGATTCCGAACAACATAACAAAGGCCATAAGTACAATTGTGAACTTCTTATTATTAAGAAAAAACTCCGTTAATGAGATCATGACTTACCTCCAATTCGATTAACGATACAGGGGTCATCTGTAAAAACCTGAAAGTAATCATATAAAGTTGTTATAACTAATAATTGAGTATCAATGGTTGTCAGTTTCGTATTCAAAAGCTGATCTTGTTCGCCCAATAGATTATTCAAAGAGATCCTTGCTTGTCGGAATTTCTTTCGACTAGACTGAATACTAGTGGTCAAATTCTTATCATTCACATTCAGACTGGCAATAGCCTGGTTAAGCAAATGAACCATAGAGACAGTTTGTTTATGCTTTGCTCGCACCTGACCGGTTAACTGAGTCTTTTCCGCCAAATACATAAAATATTCTGACTTTTCCTTGGCCTCTTTAGCCTTGCTATCCTCTGAACCCAGAGGAACAGTTATAGATAAACCCAGCTGATAACCCGATTTACTGTTGTCACTAAACTCTTCTAGAGAATCAGCATAACCTTGCTCTACCCCCGAGTACTGCAATCTCGTGTTCAATTGGATATCTAAATCGGAATATCTTCGGCTTATAATCTTTTTTTGCTCATAGCTTTGTTCGACAATATCAAGAAGCTCATCAATCTTTGTATTTTCCCAAGGCACTGTCGAGGTATTACCAATGGCATTAGCACACTGGTATACGGCCGCATATTTATCAGTTAACTCCTCTACCGAGATTTGGATTTCACTTTCTAACAACTCGGGAAGTTCTGACTTGAGAGATTGGATATACAGATCTCTCTGATACTCTAAATTTTTAAGGACAGCTTCACGGCTGGCCACCTGAGCACGATATCGAGCCACTTCTCCTTTGTCGGCAATGTACTGACGACCTCTCTTCTGAGCATCTCTCAATTGTTGACGAGAAGATTTCAAAAGCTCTTCGGTAACATCTAACTTTAATCGTGTTGCCACAATATTCCAATACAACTTTCTCAATTCTAGCTCAGCAATATGCATATTAATGCCTGACTGGATTTCAGATTTTTCATGACTTAATTTTGCGTCTTTTAGTTCTGCCCGATCCACACGTCCAAATAAATTTCTCCATAGATCAATGCTAAAATCCATAGTCACACCGGTTCTGGTCGCTTCATCAATATTTCCATCCACTGTGGACTGTTGATCCGCAAAAACTCTAGCATCCAAAGAAAGACCACCGGAAAACTTTTTTTGCACACCGGTTTGATAGGTATATGTCGGACCGAAAGTAGGAATAAAAGAAGCGATCGCCTCTTCATCGGAATCAGAATGATTGATTTGGGAAACCCATTGCCATTGATAGTTTTGGTCCACGGCATGTCTCTGGTAGGTTTGCATAAATTGATTCGCTAAAACCTGTTGACGCTGGGAACTGCCAGATTGGAAGTACTGAATCAGCTTTTGCTCATCCAATTGAATGATTTTAACACCATTCTCCGCCTTTAGTGTATCTGCATACGCATACCCAACACCCCATAAAATGGACGTAAAAATCAATAATCTTTTTAATATCATTTTTGAACCTCAAATGGTTTAAAGTCTTTTTTAGAACAACTGATCTAATCCTAAGGGGTTCCACATTAAAAATCCATAACTTTTTAGATCGATCGTTCGAATTTTTATATCTAGCTGATTTTACACATATTTACAAGCATGTAAAGAGAGACACTTGTTCTAATCTGATTCTAATTTTGAGACAACCTGCCGCCCCAATGTCCAGTTTTGTTAGAATTGTGTAATGAATCACGACCTTGCTCCGATCTAGTAAATAGCTATTTGTCTAGCAACGAGGAGGCACTATGATCTTGCATCGACAAAGCTTAGGAATTTATTCATGTTTCATTCTCTCTATGCTCCTATCTATCGATACATATGCACAAAGCCCCGACTATTCTAAAGCAAAAGTGATCGCTATTATTGGTGACAGCTGGGCTGGCTTCCCCTGTCTCTTTAATTCATTTGATAAAGAGCTGGAGAAGAAGAAGAAACCCTACCAGAAAAATCCCTGGGAAAGCCCGGTGGATTTAAATACTCTATCCTCCATAGAGCCCACTGAGGATGTGGATACTATGAAGGATGAATTAGATCCTGAGGAAGAGTTTAAGTTGAGCGTACAGGGAGATCCCGCTCGCTTCAATGCTCCGGAAGACTACCAATCACTATTAAACTCCAAGCTCTCTATGATGGATCAGGCTCACGACAACGAAAAAGAACTCATTCAACAGATTGAACTGGGCGGAGTACTTAGAAATCGCCCCCCCTATCGCAGAGTCAAAAGACCTGCCCACGTCGTGGGCTGTAGCTCTACAGCCATCATGGGAGCCGAAACCACCGACTGGTTTGAAGATAAAAAACAAAAGAAAATTAAGAAGCTTTTAAATAATTATAAAAATACACTTAAAGTTATTTATCTCTCCACTGGAGGGAACGATCTGATGCGGCGATGGAACAAGAACATGACTATCGCCGAAGAAGTGGAACTCATGGAAAAAGTGTATCAAGACATTCGAAGATTGGTCATGCAATTCAAAGAGCTGGTCCCTGGAGTAAAAGTCTATATCAGCGGCTATGATTTTCCGAACTTTGAGGATGGCGATCTGATTTTAGGATACAAAGATCTGTTTAAAGCCATGGGCACCCCGCGCCCTGAACATCTCAACTATGGCTTGATGAGATTCTCTGAATATATGACTAAAATTCAAGAGATTCCCGGAGTTGTCTATCAACACCACATGGGTCTCAGCCACTATCACTTTGGAATGAGGGGTTTATTTGGAAAAAAAGAAACCCTGCATCCCATGCTCATTTCACACCCCCTGAACCCCATTCGATCCGGAGGGGACCCACTACTACCTACAAACAAAAAAGCTATGTTTCACATTTTCGATTGGTATTTCGACCCTTTCCACCTGCGCCCAAAGGCCTATAGATACATAATAAGACACGCCTACAAGTCTTACATCCACCACTGGCTGTACAACGATTAGGAAATTGGAAGAGGCTTTTCGATAGAGCTCCTCCCAAAGAGAGATAAGTTTTATTCGGATTGAGTTAAGTCCATATTTAAAGTGCAATGAGTTAGTTCGTATCAAATAGTATTTTATTACCGTTAATTTTTGTGATTTCCAAACTTTTGCCAGAATTTTGAATATAGCTAACCCCTGAAAGGGCTCGCCCTAAATATCTAAAATTATTTCGATCAGATATATGTAAAGTGTGAGACGAAAAATGTACATCTAACTCATTATCTTCAGTCAAAATAAAGCAGCTATTCTGAACACTCTTTAGAGCTCTCACTTTTTTTGTTGAAAACTCAATCTTATCCTCTTCCCCGCTGATCTGCTTTTCTGCATAGTATCCACCACTTTTAAAGGTTACTACCCGGCACGATTTGTATACATCTATAACCTTATCTATCTCTAAGTTTTGTGAATTTTCAATGTTCGAAAAGGCCTCTGACAGATCCCATCCTTCGGCTAAAAAGGAGGACGTGGGGTATATGATATTTCCATTTTGTATTGCAGTTAAACTATCACCATCGAAAATCAATTGTTCCGCCTCGCCGAAAAAAGTATTTTCGGGTTCATCTGAATTCAGGTTATACGCCAAATACTCCCCACTCTTCATTTTGACTACTAATCCTTCCCCATCTCCATTCCTAAAAATGTCTTCTACCTCGCCATTGGTTAATTCGAGATTATTTCTGCGATCAAGACGATACAAATCACCCAACTCATCTAAAAAATAGGCCTCATCATCAAAAAGGAGCATCTTTACTATCTTGTTGGATGAAATTGCCTGTATGGAGGAAGTACCGGAAGAACGATACCAGGCCCCATCCAAATAGTGGTACATGCCTTCAGAATCTTCTAATATTGCACTTGCAGCGGTACTAAAAATATCTTTAATATTCTCCATCTGCAAAACACTAACTCCCGCGGCCGATTTTAGTGAGGCCGTGCCATCTGACTTTAATTCGACGAACATTTCTTGAATGGAGCTCACAGTCTTTACCACAGTATCCGATAGATACTCGCCATTTAGATAAAGCTTTCCCTCATTCGTAATAACCTTTATGTAATTAAATCGGTAATCAAAATCTACAAAGTCGAACGAGCCAATATTTGCGGCCCACTCACTCCCAGACTGCGCGCCACTAAGACTTCCATCAAAAAGAACTTGAAGACAGTTTGCAAAGTTACATTTTCGGTATTTATAGCTCATGGTCAGACCACCAGCTACGCTCTCAACAAACTCATCTTTAGAAAAGATCTCAACACTTCCATCTTCGAAAAAAGCGATGCTAGCAAAATCGTATTTGTCCACTCTCCGCACTGATTTTTCAGACTGGTAGGATCCGAGATATTTCCCCTGGGCCAAAACTGAAGAACCAGGATCATAAAAATCCATAGGCTTTCCATAGAGCTGGCCATCTGTTGTTAATACTTGTACATAGTTGTAGTCTTTGAAAAAGTGGACTTTCTCAATGGATTCATCCAAATCAAATTCTGATTTTATATTATGTGGGTAAATGTTAGCTCCAGTACCAACATAATAGACTTCCCCATCCCAATAGCTAATCCAATCATCACCGTGAACTTCAAAATCAATCAGCGATACATTTTCAGGAACGCTAATATTGCTGGCCACATTGCCAACCCACATTGTCCCTCTAACTTCGTCAAACTCCAAACGATTAGAAGTCACAGCACCCGTTTCGAACTGTAAGAGTATGCGGTCCTGGATACCCCATGCGCCAATTAGCTGCTCTTCCTCGGGAACATACTCTGATTTTACAAGTGTTCCATCCTCGTTGTTGAACTCTACAAAAACAACGCTATTTGTTTTTGAGAAGTAAACAGTCGAGTTATAGTCGAAACTGATAAAGCCCTGAACGTCGGGTAAGTCTAATTTAGATATACTAAACGATCTATCTAAAGCGTAAATTCCCCCACGACTATCAGTCAAAAACAGTCGTTCAATAGCACCACTAGTATTTAAAGGACTGGTAACATCTGCTAAGGTTTGGTTATAATTCTGAAGAATGAAATCATTGAGGTCGAGAACTTCTCCAACCGTATGGAAGTAAAACCTTCCTCCAAGTTTGTATAGACACCCAACTGAGAACCCACCTAATGCTTCAGCGGCAGAAGCCTCCGCGATATCCGTCGGCGCAGACCCTAAAACGTTGACACTACCATTGTTCACAATGGCCAACTGATCTGCCAATTGCATAAACATTTCTCTTTTACAAGATCCGATGACCTTTGTGCGTGGATCATGCAAATCGTCCCTGTATTCCGAATCAAATTCATGAAGAGAATTATTAGATCCAAATTTAATATGCTTATAGTCTTTGGTTATGAATTCTGATACGAAACCAACTCTAGAATGGAATAAAATTTCCGACTGGAGCGCAGAAATGACTCCTAAATCCTTTATTCTATCCGAGACATAGCCCCAGTGAACCACATGGTCATCCTCTGTAAAAAAGAAGAACTGAGACGCAAGTCCACTTTTGACAGTATCGGAAACATAATTTGAATGAAAGGCATCCTTATACTTTGCAGATTTATCAAAAGGGGTTTGCAAATATAAAGTCCGAGAGCTCAAAATCTCGCCCGGTTTTAAAGCGCAAACTTTATAAAAATAGTAGAATCCCGCTCTTAGATTTTCTATTTGAACCTTAGTTTCAGTAAGTCCACTTAGCTTTACCAAGCTGTCGGCACCAGAACAGCTTCCATTCACATGCTCTATTTTATCTGATAACTGGAACACATACTCAGTAGCCCCAACCACCGGGGACCATTCGAGATTGAACCCTTTGGAACTTAAACTTTCCGGAGGGACCATAATATTGCGTAGATCAGGGTAAGACTTACCAGAAATGGTTCCTGTATCTTTGCTGTCATAGAAAAGTTGACTTTCGAAACCCTGGCAATTTTGAAAAAAGATTGCTAAAGAAGCCATTAAGAGTACGACACCAAAAACCTTAGTGAACTTAACCACATTCCCCCCCAGGAAAGACATCTGTACTGACTCAACTCATCGGATTATATTGAGAAAATCTTGAGTAAAAACGTCTCTTTATAGCTCACTTATAGCACCACTCCCCTCCATCCATAAAAAAATACTCATGTATTTACAAATACTTAACGATCCCCTACCTAAGCCAACCAAAACCTCAAAATGAGACTGCAGCCATTGAGTAAATGAAGGCAAACCGCCCTTTGAATAAGAGAATTTCATGGCTCTTGTTAGTTAACTTGACAGCAAAATATAATTATTTCCATTTTCCGATTTTACCAACCTAATCAACAGGTTAGATTTGGCCTGCTACAGGTATGTGATATAACTATAAGCCTAATGATTAACGCTCTGATTAAGCCCACAAACGCTCTAGTTCTTTTTTTGTTGCTCACCATTAGCGCATCAGCGCAGGCCCAGCTGGCCTGTAAAATTCTGTTTTCATCTTATACTGACAGAGTTTTGTTTTCCGATGGCTACCGACCAGTGCGCTCCAAGGGTCTTGACCAGTGGGACCTTATCTACGACAAGATGAAACTCCAGGATAAGACTCTTGAATTTATCCGGCGTCGAGGTGAACGCTTTCCAAGTGGAACACACACCTATGTTCTGACCCTGCACGGCTCGGGAGCCCCTCATAGCAACATTAATACATTCACAACCCTACAGCAGCTCTATAATGGTTCTTTAACTGATCGTGCATACAACCCCAGTTACGTGCATAAAAATTTTATTGAGAGTTTTTTAAAACTATCTCCAAATAACGAAAAATACATTGAAGGTTCAGGCTCCCAGGCGAGATTTAGCGGAGTGATTTCTGAGTCCTTCCCCATGCCAGGGCTTAGCAAAGAAGTGAACTACAAAGACTTCAAATCCCTTGATGAAGTGATGGACTATATGGTGGAAATGATCGCCGCAATTAAAAGTGAACTTCCACCGGGTGTCAGATTCGTCATTCATGGTCGAAGCTCCTCCTCTTCTTTCGCTGCTGAACTGGCCTACAGGTATCCGAAAATAGCCGATGCATTTGTTCTCATGAGCATGCCCTTCCCGCAAAAAGACATGTTAGAGGAGAATTTTCAACGCATGGATGAGGTCGCCAAAAAAGATAATTATGGCGAACTATTATGGCCTTGGATTCACTGGGCGAAAGACCGCATTTTGGAATCAACATGGGTTCGATCTCCTGAGAAACTGGGAGATGCTAGAATTATGTTCCTCCTCGGGTCTGCGGACAATGAAATGCTCCCCCGAGAACGAAAAGCCATTGAGGAGGTTTCCATGCTCTCGGAGAATACCTTCTTTCTAATGATTCCAGGCGCCGGACACGAAGTAACTAAACTAGATGCCAACAGTAAGCGCACCAAGCGTGAAGGTGCGTCTAACGTCGCGCAGTTTTTAGATCTGTTGCTCAACAAGGTTTTATAAATCATAATACTCCCTATTACTTGGGAGGTAACTATGCGGATTCTTTTATCAGCCTTAATAATGCTCTCTTTTGGATGCGCCACAAAGGCTCCAAACGACTACACAACTGAAGCCGAGTCCATTTTTGTCAATGATCCGGACGATGTTAAAGACTGTAAATTCGTTGGTCTTGTTGAAGTGGATGGCCACAAAGATTGGAAAGACCGAATCTTAAAAGTGGCTGCACGCAGAGGCGCGACTCACGTTTACACTGAAGGTGCGACAGGAGTTGCCAGAGACCAGGATAATATCGTTACAAAAGCCAATGCTTATCGATGTAAAGAAGCTCTTAAAAAGATGAACTAATTTTTAATGGGAGCTCAGCTCAGCCTGGAGCTCATCTTGACTTTGATGATGCTCCAACCAGTTTTGCTCCAGCTCAGAGACTTTCAATTGCACTTCTTCTAAATTTTTAACCAGTTCCAATTGTTTTTTCGAATCGCTTTCTAGAATGATTTCTTCATTGATGCTATCGAGCTCTTTTTTGCAGCGATTCAATGCAATTTCAATCTGAGCGATCTTTTTCTCCAGATCTCTCAGCTTCTTTTTTACCATTTTATGATTTGAACTAGATCGAACCCTCACTTGACTGGCTCTGTCCTGTTGAGGCTTAGAAACCTCATTTTCCACTTTCGAGGATGCATTTGATAGCATTCCCTTTTGAAGAGACCAAACGTACTCATCATAAGAGCCTGGATAGAAGAGAACGGAACCATCTCGAACTTCAATGATTTTAGTAGCAATCTGAGCAATGAAGCTACGATCATGGCTTACAACCAACAGAGCCCCATTATAAGCTTTCAAAGCATGAGTTAAGGCTTCGACCGTATGGAAATCTAAATGGTTGGTCGGCTCATCCAGCAACATGATCGCCGTTTTTGAAAGAAGTATTTGCCCCAAGGCCACACGCATCCTCTCACCACCAGACAGCCATTTAATTTTCTTCTGAACATCATCACCAGCGAAAAGCAGAGACCCTGCCGTATCCAAAACTTGCTGACGAGTCACATCAGGATGTGCGGCCCCCTGCAACTCTTCAAATACAGTCATTTCATCATCCAACTGTTCGTGTACGTGCTGACTAAAGTAAGAGAACTCTATCCCCTCCGTCTTAATAAGCGATCCGCTAGACGGCTTTAATTGGCCAGCAAGAGCTTTTAACAAAGTGGATTTACCGGCACCATTATAGCCCACTACTGCCAAGTGCTGACCTTTCTCTATAATTAGATCCACATTAGATAAAATATCTATACCCGACTCATATCCAAGATGGATATCCGATAGTTCAAAAAGCTTTTTTGGAGAATGTTCTGGCTCTGGAATATTAATTTTTGCCTGAACAGGAAGGGACTTAACTGAAACCACTTCCATTTTATTGAGTTGTTTTAATTTAGACTGTGCCTGCTTGGCTTTTGAGGCTTTGGCTCGGAATCGGTTGATAAATGACTCCAGATGAGCTTTCTTTTTCAACTGCTGTGATTGAGTGGCTAACATCTGCTCTCGAAGCATCGCCTTTTGCTCAAAATAGTCTTCAATATGACCATTATATTTTGTCACATCAGCTTGCTCTATTTCCAAAGTGTAATGCGTCGTTCTTTTTAGAAACTCCCGGTCGTGCGAAATCAATAGAAACGCACCCTCAAATCCCTGCAATGTATTTTCCAATACTATCAAAGTTTCCAAATCTAAATAGTTTGTGGGCTCATCAAGCAGCAATAGATTGGGTTCTTGTGCTAGAAGATAAACCAACTGACAACGCATTCTAAACCCACCACTCAATTCATCCAGTGGTCGAACCATATTCTCTAGAGAAATACCCATCCCCAATGCCAGCTTCTCGATTTGCCAATAGGGCAAACTTGCATCCTCAACCAAGCTTTGAAGAGTGTCATCTGTAGCCCACTGACTGTCCTGCTTAAGGTAGGCCAGCCTAAGCTCTGAGGACTTCACAACCTGCCCTGAATCCAGTTCTTCTTCTCCCACCAGAAGTTTGAACATTGTGGATTTACCGGCACCGTTAGGTCCAATCACACCCACATGCTCCCCCTCATTGATGGAGAATGTAGCGCCATCTAATAGCAGCTTAGTTCCATACGATTTTGATCCTTTAGAAAGTTGAATAAGATTTTTGGCCATGAATAGGCTCCTCAGTGGAGATCCAATGCATCTAACAAGAAATTGAGAGGCAATTATTACAAATTCCATGGAAAATGCACGGGGAATTCGGTGGTTTTATGAATTTTACGTTATAAATACACATTCATTTTGAGGACAATTGATGATTACTAGTCTGGATAAAACTTTAAAATCCCTAAGTCGACTCAAACACTTGAGCCGAGAGACTCTCATTTTCCGCATAATGCCTAACTTGTTTATGGAAGTTATGGATCGCTATTTTCGCTTGGAAGTGGAAGGCCTGGAAAATCTCCCTAAAAAAGGGGGGGCAATATTAGTTCCCAATCATTCCGGCTATGCTGGCCTAGACGCTATGGTTTTAAGTCATGAGGTTTTCAAAAGAATTCATCGGATACCTAGAGTACTAACTCATTACCTGTGGTTTGTTTCAAAAAAGACGGCAGTCCCGGCTCAAAAACTGGGCTTCATCGAAGCCTCCATGAAAAATGGATTGAGAGCCCTCGATAACAATCAACTTATCATCCTGTTTCCCGAGGGAGAGAATGGGAACTTCAAGCCAACAAAAAACGCCTACGAACTGCAAGAATTTAAACGGGGATTTGTCCGAATGGCTCTGCAAACAGGAGCTCCTATTATTCCTACTATTGTGATCGGGGCGGAAGAGACACACATAAATATAACACAATTGAAGTTTGGAAAAGAGCTTAAAAACCTGACTCTGCCTCTGCCATTCAACGTCTTCCCTTTGCCTGTGAAATGGAAAATTAAATTTTTACCCCCACTGGATCTTTCCATGTACTCTGAAGAGACCCTGAAAGATCGCCAAAAAGTCAGGCAAATTGCTTTTGATTTGCAAAAGGCTATGCAGAAATCCATCATCGACGAACTCGAGAACCGCGAGGGAATCTTTATGAAGAGACCTGACTGGATACAGGACTTTCTCAGTAAGTTTAAAGCGTGACATTCTTATACAAGTTTTAGATCATGTAGCCCTAGTAGCAAGGAGCCACCATGTCTAAATCCATTTCTACCGACTTTACTAAAATGCTCAACATTAGATTTCCCATCATCGGAGCCCCGATGTTTTTGGTCTCAAACGAAGACATGGTAGTTAATATCTCAGAAGCCGGCGCCATTGGCTCCTACCCTTCTCTCAACTTTAGACCTTCAGATGAGTTCGAAAAGTCCTTGAAAAGAATTAAGCAACGCACGCAACAACCAATTGGCGTTAATTTAATCGTCAATAAAAGCAACCCCCGCCAAGCTGATGACTTAAAGCACTGCCTAAATCATGGTGTAGAGCTTTTCATTACCTCACTGGGAAATCCCAAAACGATCATTGAGGAAGCTCATAAACAGGGAGCTAAAGTCATTTGTGATGTTACTAATTTAGAGCACGCTAAAAAGGTGCAGGATTTAGGGGCTGACGGAGTGGTCGCCGTAGGACAAGGAGCTGGTGGACATGCGGGCCCTATCACTCCCTTAGTCCTGATACCTTGGCTAAAGTCCGAGTTAGAGATTCCGGTTATCGCAGCCGGTGGCATCGCCAATGGACAAACTATGGCTGCAGCTATGGCCCTGGGCGCCTCAGCCGTCCATGTAGGGACAAGATTTATTGCTAGTAAAGAAGCTCAGCCGGTTGGCCAGGACTATTTACAGGCCGTTGTAGAGGCCTCTCCTGAGGATATTGTTCTCAGCGATAGAATTTCTGGAACTCCATGCAACTTCATTAAAACAGAATATTTTGAGCAAGTTTCTGAAAATATGCCCTACCTGATTAAGCAGTTAAAAAAACACCCCCTATCGAAAAAATATGTGGTTCCCGCCATACATTATTTAGGCATGAAATCTTTAGAAAAATCTGTGGGCGAAAAAACAGATCGAAAAAAGGTATGGTGTGCTGGCCAAACTGTTGGCCTCATCAACGAGATAAAAACCTGCAAAGAAATCGTAGATGAATTTATAAGCCAATATGAGGAAACTATTAAAAATATGCCTCACGTTGGTCTAGGCTAACTGGATTTTGCTGTAGCTCTACAAGCACCAATGTAAAATGAGTGCATGTCTGAATTTGATGATAACAGCCCTTTTTATACTATAAAATATGTCTTTAAATATGGAGATGGGACCGAATGGGTTGTCCCCCTTCGACTCGACAAATCCACCTTCGAGTTGGTGATTGATTCCAAAGTAGAACCAAAAGAATGGACAGCATTAGAATTCAATCAATGCGCATGTTGCCCTCTCAACAAGGAAGAACATCCCCAATGCCCAGCAGCTCGCGGGCTATCCATGTTTTTAGAAAACTTCTCCGACAACCTTTCGCACACAGACAGCAAAGTGGCCGTTATCACGCCAGAGCGTACTTATTATAAAGAAACTTCTCTGCAAAATGGAATATATGGAATCATGGGACTGGCTTTAGCTACCAGCGGATGCCCTATATTTCATCCCTTAAAACCAATGGCACGTTTTCACCTACCATTTAGCACTGTCGAGGAAACCTTGGCTCGAGTGCTATCATTTTATCTTCTACAAAAATTTTTCCAAAACAAGAAAGATGGCTGTGAAGATAAAATTAATTTGGATGAACTCAACCAAACCTATTCAGATATTGATCAAGTCAACAAAGGACTTCTCGAAAGAATTCGCTCAGTATCCAAGAAAGATGCCAACCAAAATGCACTCATAGTTCTAGATGCTTATAAAATGATGCTTAGTGGAGCCATTTCAGATAATTTTGAAGACCTCAACGAATACCTTTTCCCTGCAACCAACTACTCCGTCAACAAATAGAAAAAGCCGCTAAAAAGCGGCCTTCAAAGACTTATAATGTTTATTCAAATTTAAGCGCTCACCTTTTTATAGGTATCTTGCAATTTTCTTTTAAGAATATCTGTTGTGAATGGCTTTACTATATAGTTGTCTACACCTGCCTCCAAAGCTTCTTTCACTTGTACAACTTCAGATTCAGCGGTTAACAAAATGAATGGCATCGCCTTCATCCCATCATCCGTTCTTACATTTTTCAAAAGCTCTAATCCTGTGCTGTTTGGCATATTCCAGTCAGATATAACCAAACCAATTTCATCCTTAGAGTTAGATAAACGCTCCCATGCGATGGCACCGTCTGGAGCTTCTACAAAGTTAGAAAACCCTATCTCTCTACAGGCTTTGATGACAATTTTACGCATGGTATTCATGTCATCAACGACAAGAATTCTAGTATTCAGATCAAACATTGATGTACTCCTGTGGTTTACCTATTCTATTAACATTATATTAATTTTGTATAATGATTTCTAGGTGAAATGTCCCAAAGTCTGTTTTAAATGGCACGATGATAGATTTACCCTCATTAATAAAATGCACCCGCATGTTATCACCAAGCATCACCGTTGGTATAGCTTTCTCGAGTTCAAAGCCTTTTTGTTTAAGAACAGTTTTTGCCTGCCCATAAACCATATTCAATATTTCAGCAGCACCATCTTGAACCTCAGAACCCAATTCAGAGTGAGATTCACCTAACATGGCCTCATAAATATCAAGAAACACCTGCTTGGGAAAACAAACAGCTATCGTGCCCTTAAACTGAGCACTATCAAGAGATATCACTCCAGCTATTCCAATTTCTGAATCGAAACCTTTTGGCTTTGCAAAGGGGCTTTGCTTTTCAACCTTTATCCCCGATTGCATTTGGAATACTTCGACCACACCAGTTACAAAAGGTGCTAAAAAAGCTGCGTCTATCGACATTTTTGACCTATCCTCAGCTCCCACTATTCCCCCTCTAAGTGCTCATATTCTTTTCGATGATTTTCAGGTTCGACTTTACACAATTTCCAAAGATTTTAGAGAACTTAACAAATGTCTGCTTTATTATGTTTCACACTAGGATGCTTTTTTCTGCGTATTTAAATGTTGGCATATTTCTGCTGCGATATCTTGCAAATCACAAACGGTCTCAACAGCGCCTATAGAAGCCGCTACTTTTGGCATACCATAGACAACACAGGTTTCTGCACTTTGACCAATAGTAAAACTACCATTGTTTTTCATATCCAACAGACCATTGGCTCCATCTGAACCCATACCGGTCAAAATAACACCTATCGATTTCATCTTAATCTTTGCCACAGAATGAAACAACAGATCCACATTAGGACAATGAGCAATGTCCGTATCATTATCAATCACTGATAAACGTAAAATACCATTGGATTCAATCACTGTTAAATTTTTACCGCCCGGGGCTATATAACACGTTGAAGCCTCCACTTTTTCATTATTTTCTGCTTCCTTCACTCGAATGCTGCACATATTATTTAACCTATCTGCAAGCGCAAAAGAGAAGTACTCAGGAATATGTTGAGCTACAAAAATGGGCGGAGTTTTTTCTGGCAATGAGGTCAAAATGGTTTTTATAGCCTCAGTTCCGCCTGTCGAGGCTCCAATAGCAATTAACCCAGAACAATCTAGAACGACACTATCCAAAGCACTTATATTCCATTGATCTTTTACAAATGAATGTATTCCGGTTCTTTCTGAATTAAGATCCATTTTTGAAGCCACATATAATTTCTCTCTTAGAATCGGGCCAATTATTTCTAGGTCACGCAGTTCCGGCTTCTGCATATAATCAATAGCTCCTGACTCTAGAGCATCTAATACCAAAGTGGAATCTGAGAGGCTTTGTGATGTAATCATAATGGTGGGTATCGGAAAGCTTTCAATGTACTTCTGAAGCAACTGAATTCCGTTCATACCTGGCATATTTATATCCAATGTCACCACATCAATATCAGAGTTATGAATCACATCCAATGCTTTACTTGAACTATCTACAGCATCAACAATTTCAAAGCGAGGATCTACATCAATTAAACTACAGAGAACTTTTCTAATTGTTGGCGAGTCATCAACCACAAGAACTTTTACTTTTTCGCTAGCGTCTGGATCATAAAGAAGATCACCAATTTTTGAGATCCTTAATTTATTATTTGAGGCATAAAAATAAACTTCAAAATTAAAATGATCGTCTACTCGTTTACCTTTATATTTAATGTGAACTGAACGTAAATACTCTTTTAACTCATCATAATACTTTCCAGATGCAATAAACTTCACTTTTACATCCGCGACGTCATCAATATCATTATTGTCCCTGAAATCCTGAAACGCCTTCAATACCTTTTTCATAAAACGTTTATTCGACTGATCTAACTCAGAGTAAACAAGTGTTCGCTGACTCTCTTTATCGTTATAAAAAACAACTATAGCTCCATTAAACTTTTTAATTAAAGTCACTGAGTTGGACTTTGGCCAAGTTATACTTGAGGTCTCTAAGATTGTGAGATTTTCACTATGCGGCATCGGCATCAACCTCTTTTGAGAGAAACTTATCAGACTCATAAGCTAAACTCGTAATCGGAACAATCTGATTAGCAAATTTGAGCTCATCGAGATCAATGTTTTTAACTCTGTCAGAGAGATCTTCTACTATGACATGTGCATCTCTCCAACGCATAGATTTTTCTTTAATGGATCGAGATATAGCTCCTAGAACAACAATTGAAGCGGGCTTTTCCATATGATGTAAATATATGCTCTCGAAAAACTCGGAGGCGTCCCCAAAGTAGATTCGATTGGATTCCAATTCTGGCACATCTCTCTGAATGAGTTCCTCCGCCCTGACTGTATGCAGTGAGAACTCTTCTTTTATTGAACCCACTAAGTTACCTATACTTTCGAATAATACGATAGTCGGCGGCTGAGGAGCTCTGAATTGCTGCAGCAATGAATACAACATTGTTCGATCACCGGCACTTGCAAATACAATCCTTATTTTTTTGGAGGGATTAGCAATGATAGGAGTTCTCTTAAAAGACATATCTAAGTCGGTCACCTTCTTTTTCGATCGGCTTAGTTCATATGCAGACAAAAGCTTTGTGCAAAGCTCATCTTCAATCAGACCCAAGTTCTGAAGCGTTGGCTTTTCGAGATAGTCAGAAGCACCCGCTTGCAAACATTTTATGGCTAAATTGGCATCTTCTCTGGAAACAGAACTCAAAATGACAACGGGTGGATGGCCTGGTTTAAAGTTCTCCTCTAAATACTCCAATCCATTCTGAATTGGCATATGAATATCTAGGGAAATCACATCAACATCGACCTCCATTAACTTTTCCGTAGCCTCTTGTCCGTTGGAAGCCGTAGCCACCAACTGAAAGTCCGGCCTCTTTGATAACAGTTTTTCAACTAGCTTTAACACCGTAGGCGAATCGTCCACAGCCAAGACACGGATAGGTCCACTTCTTTCCTGAAAAACAGGTTTCGCGTAATCAATGTCTTCCGTAGTGCTCGACAAAGAAGACATTTCAATGGAGCTTTCTAAATTGGGATTCTTAAACTCTGGTACTCTGGGAATAGAATGAGACTCTAAATAACTATTTTTCCCATAAATACTATGGCCAATATGAGAAAGCGGTAACCCCGACTCTATGAGACTTTCAGACAACCCGAGATAAAGCTGACAGTGAGATTCCATAAATCTCATCATATCACTGACAATGTCTCTCACTTGATCTTGATCAAAATAGATAAAAACATTTCGACAAAAAATTATATCAAATGCCCCACTCAGCTCAGAGGAGTCTTTAATATCCAACAAATTTAATGTAGAAAATTTGCAGTGCTGTTTGATAGAAGCTTTAGCCTTTACATAGGCAGAAATATCACCCGTTCCACGAGCCCAATGTCTTCCTATATATACGGAAGGAATTGTTTTTATTTCCTTCCATTTATAGACTCCATTTTTAGAAATTTCGATACATTCCTCACTGATGTCTGTTCCGAGGATTTCAAACTTCATTTCAGAGTCCAATAACTCTAAATGATATTTTAAAAACATTGAAAGAGAGTAGACCTCTTGACCTCGACTACAGGCCGCACACCATATTCTAATTGTATCTCGCCCCTGATTACGTACCTCTTTACATATTTGCTGTAGACCTTTTTTGGCCAGATATTCAAAATGAGGAAATTCTCTGAAAAAGAAGCTATGATGAGTTGTTAGAAGAGATACCAATGCAGTTATTTCAGCACTCTCATGTTTTTTTAAAAACTCCAAATAAGCAACAGGCCCTTCAACCCCTAACTCTCTCAATCTCTTGTTTAATCTAGACTTTACCAATGTGTATTGCTTTGCTCCTAGCTGTACGCCAGTGATCGAAGAAATTCGATCAGATACATACTTTATCACATCGTCTAATGAGGCCAGTTCATCTATACTCATCTATTTCATCGCCTTTAAACATCTTCAAATCTAGGATCATTCTCAGATGGTATTTCTTCATTACCAACCTTCAGCTTTCCATCTTCATCACCTGGAGACTTTGTGCCGTCAACCACATCAGCTCCAGCTGCTCTTTTCAATTCTTCAATCTGCTCCTTATCAGGTACTCCTTCCAGCTTGGTCTTACGCCCCTTTTTCCCACGATTTTTTCTTGGCTTTCGAGCGTAGCCGTCCCGCCTAAGATTATCGAATTGCAACAACATCCCTTTCGCTTCAATAGCTTTATTTATCTCATCTTGATCTACAATAGTGTTGCTCTCTTTATCCTGTCTAACAGCCCTAGCCATCTCTGCTTGCTCTTTATCAGCATTTGCAGATTTCTCATAATCAGTTAGACTGTTTTCAGCATTATGAATGGCTCTAACAAATTCCTTTGTATTGTTTTTAATTCTTCTTAGTTTTATTCGCTCTTTTCTAGCCCGGTCAGCTTCCAAACTTTTCACAATATCGGTAGTCCCATAAATCTCTACCTCCATATCTCGAATACATCTATCTATAGATTCTGAATAACTCAGCAACGTCTCCGAATATTCGAGCGACCTATAAGCCGTGCTAGCATTACTATGAGTGCTATCATCCAACTGATTCATAGCCACTGAGATATTACTCACTCCGTCTGCCTGTTGACGGGCAGCTTCGGTAATTTCACCAATCATATGATTTACGTTGTTTACATTTTTCACAACTTCATCTAATACATCACTACATCTTTCTGCGATGATCATTCCAGCTTCAACTTCGGAACGCCCACTGTCTACCATTCTCTCCACTTTTTCCCTGGTACCAACAACAATACCTTCTACTTTATCAATACTCTCAGCTAACATTTGTTTAATCTCATTCGCAGCATTACCACTCATCTGGGCTAAAGATCCTACTTCTTCTGCAACCACGGCAAAACCCTTACCATGTTCACCCGCTCTAGCAGCTTCAACCGACGCATTAAACGAAAGTAGCTTGGTTTGAAATACAATATCATTGATCACTTTTGTCTTTTCTGAAATTTCAGTAATCACACCCACTATTTCTGATAGCTGATTATTGCTTTCATTAATTTCATCCATAATCTGTTTATTTGAATCATTGATGAGATTAATAGCCTTTGCCATTTCCCCAACTGCGATATGCCCTTCCTTAGCCATCTTGGAAGAATACATAGAAAGTTCCGCCGATTTTTCAGCGTTATCTACACTACGACTAACCATTGCATTGATCTGATTGAGAGTAGCTACAGTCTCCTGAATCGCTGAAGCTTGTTGAGTTGTTGCGCTACTCGTAGTCTGGCTAGCCTCTTTTACCAAAAGACTCGTTTCATTAGACGCTACAACAATCTCCTTCAATTCATGAATCAGTTTTTTAACTGTAAATATTAAAACTCTGGACAAGGCATAGGCCATGAGAAAAAGTGATACTAGGATTATCAGTGCGGACCTATTATCTAAACCATTAAGAAGTTTGTCGACCCACTTATTGCCTGTGTCCCAGCCCAAATTATCTACATCTGATTTCGTCACTGAACTAGAATTACCAATAAATCCACTCGAATCCTCAAACACCAAGAAAAAATCACCCTCGGCGCTCAATTTTGCAGGAGCAATAAACGCAGATGACACCCATTTAAAGCGAGTGGGCCCCAAATAGCTATTACCACCATTGTTCAAGACATCTATTAGCCCTGGCAGTACGCCCGCTTCTCCTATCTCTGACTTCTCTTTTTTAATTACTCCCAATTTTTTACTAGCTAACACCTTAAACATTTCAGATTCAAAGTAATTTTCATCTTCATCAATGACCTTACGAGAATTAGAAAGCATCCTTCCTTTTTTATCTATGAGATACAGATCAATAGATTTTGGAAGTCCCCACTCTGACAATTCAAAATTTAGAAAGCCATCATTAAACAAGGTTTTAGAGGCTTCAAACACAAGAGTCGCCCCATTCACCTCATCATTGTGTATAGGTGTTGCAAAAGCATATCCTTTTCCACTTTTAGATGAGTAAGAAGTACGTAGATCACTCATTATCACAGAACTTTTGGCATTCATCCGACTTTTTGAATATGCATTGAAAATAGCATGCTCTTTAAATAGTGAGTCCGTTATTTTGACACCGAGATAGGGACCTTTTTTAGAAGAATACACCACTCGATCAGTGGAGTTATCAATAATTAATACATTTGCAAAACCCATAGAGTGGGAAAACTCAGTAAGATACCCATGATGCTCTTTGTGAACGCGGGTCCATCCTGATGGATCTTGAGAATCATTAAAATTCTCAGTTTCTGCACTATACGGGTTTCGACTAAGATATAAAAACTGTAAAAACAATCCGCTATCACCCCATGAGTTTACTAAATCATCATATTTGAATGGGAAGCTGTAACTACTATATACATCTTTCACCTGTCGATCTATTTTTTTGTAGCTATATGTGCTATTCACTTCATTTGGCAATCTTTCAAATGTCACCTTAAAAGCTTTGGCCACTTCTACAACTGATTTTGCAGATGAAAAAGCGGAAATACTATGTTTTTTTGAGTTAATCCAATGAGATAAATGTTGTGCCTTTTGTTTTACAAAGCTGCGCCCATCGATAGCTATATTACTATCACCATCAATCAATCTATTTCCATTTGTAGACTCATTAGAATCATTTAAAAAGAGTACATAAAGGAACAAAGGCACAACGCCAGTTACTAGGAACAGTATCATTACTTTATTTTTAAGACTAAAAAATCCTCTAAAATTTAATTTCAACTTTCTAAATTTCATCCAGCTATCTCCAAAGACTGATCAATGGCTTTCTTGTCTTCTAAATCTAATACCCTCGCTACATCTAGCAAAAGAATCAAATTATTGTTTTTCCTATAAACTCCAGTTATGTAATCTGCATTCCTACTACTTTCTATTTGAGGCGTGGGATTCACGTTACCCGTTTCTACAGTAAGAACACTGTTTACGGAGTCCACAACAACACCTAAGAATATAGGGTCTAAATCGATTATAATGACCGCAATTTCACTTTCTTCATCTTCAATTTTAACATTGGTCTTAATTTTCAACTTATCTCGCAAATCAATCACCGAAATAACCTGACCTCTTAAGTTCATAATTCCTAAAAAATGATCCGGAGTGAACGGAACTGGTGTTGTTTCCGGCATAGCGATAACCTCTCTGACTTTCAATAAAGGCATCGCGTAAACTTCTTCTCCCAGTGAAAACTCCAAATAGCGTTCAGTATTTTCTTCCATATCTGCTGCCACTAATCTTCCTAGGTTGTCGTTTTTATCATCTGACATCTATGCAACTCCCAAGTTTTTGCTATGTCCTACTGCCTTCGCTTTAACTGACTGAGTAGTATAGAGCTCGTTCAAATCTAGAATTACAGACGGCAAACCATCTCCTAAAATGGCACTCCCGATCATTCCCTTTTTCTTTGAAATCTCATCACCTAGTTTTTTTATTACTACCTGCTGAAGGCGGACAATTTCATCGACCATTACCGCATAGGGACCTTCTGAACTTCTAACTATAACAACAATTCCATCCCACACATTTTCAGCACAACCACTAATTTTCAGTGAACGCCCTAAAGAGTGGATAGGCATAACCTCTCCCCGCAAGGTAAGCACTTCTCCAACACCTGTCACAAAAGACACCATAGATTTTTTTGGTTTAATTGTTTCGTGAATCTGAGATATAGGAAAAACAAATGTATGATCTCCAACTTCTGTGATCATTCCATCAATAATAGCCAAAGTCAGAGGCAGAACCACTCGAAAAGTTGATCCTTTACCCTTTTCTGTAAAAACATGTACGTCGCCAGAAAGAGATCTAATGTTGTGCTTTACAACATCCATTCCGACACCTCTTCCCGAAATTTCACTGACCTCTTGTTTTGTAGAAAATCCTGGTTCAAAAATAAAATTAATCGCTTCTTCCGCTGACACCTTTTTATCGGGAGCCAGTAAACCTTTTTGAACGGCTTTTTCTCTGATCACATCAGGGTCAATTCCTTTACCATCATCTTTAATCTCAATTACAAGATTATTTCCCTCATGAAAGGCATGTAAATGCAAATGTCCAAACTCAGATTTGCCCACCGCAACTCTTTCTTCCGAGGTGGACTCCAATCCATGATCTACAGCATTTCGAATGATATGCACTAATGGGTCCCCAAGATTTTCAAGAACTGTCTTATCTACCTCGGTCGACTCCCCTGATATTTCTAACTTTACCTTTTTCCCTAAAGACCGAGAAACATCTCTTACAACCCTTTGCATCTTCTGAAAGGTTTGTTTAATGGGAACCATTCGTAATCCCATAGATATTGATTGTATTTCCTTTGATAATTTTTCTAATTGACCCACCGTCTTAACAAGCAAATCGGATTGAATAATATGTCGATGCTGAGTCATTACAGTTTGAAGAATTACAAGTTCACCAACATAGTTATTTAACTTCTCCAGCTCTCGAAGCTTCACTCGAATAGTTTCATCTGATGTCGAAGCCTTTGTGGACCGACCTCTTCGACCTCCACCTAATACCGAGTCACTATCCCCAGTAGAAGTGCTCGATGCAGCCTCAACCTGTCCACTTTCAGCCTTAGTCAGCTTTGAAGCCTCGGCCTCTAATTGACTATCCTTAGCTTTCTCCTTTGCTTCCAAATCTTTCATTGCTTGAGCGACCGGATCGTGACCATATGGATCTGAGGAGTGTGCTGAATCGAAAGCTTCTAGCTTATCTATAGCCCGTTCCGTGAACTCTTTGGTCGTACTCTCATCATCATTTTCAAACTCACTCGACTCTCCGCTGACAGCCACCTCAGCTTCAGACCTGGACGACTCTTTGCCTCCTGGATTTCCTCCATCCATCACAAATCTAATTTCTTTTATTAAATCAGAAGAATCGAAGGAGTAATCTAAATCATCTTGTAGTTTTTCAATGATTTCACTTAGAAAATCGTTGCATGCCAGCAGTACATTGACCACGGGCGTAGTGATTCCAAGCTCACCTTCTTTAATCTTTAAAAGCATACTCTCAAGTTCGTGAGTGAACTCAGCCACATTCCCGAACCCAACTGCCCTTGATGTCCCTTTAAGGTTATGCGCCATTCGAAAAATGGAATCCAATAATGATGGATCATCTGGAGAAGATTCCAAATCAAGAAAGGCTTGCTCGGTTTCAACAATCAACTGAGCGGCTTCCTCTAAGAAACTTACTTTTAGTTCTTGTTCTAAATCATCCATTCCATTTCCACTAATAGCTTTTTATTTTAGGGTACTTAGCTACTAATAATGTTTCGGAATAAAAGACTGAGATATTAACTTACCCTGAGTCAGCACAAACTCAGACAAGCCTTTTAAATGATTGATTTTCTTTATGTTTTAAATGCCCCTAGCCTTTAGTCCATTGCGCAAGAAACAAAAACTAGACCCCTAACAAAAGAGATAGTTTCAACAAAGAGTCCCTCTAAAATAAATTTAGAAAGGAGAAGTCGACTATAGTCCTGCTGTTGTGTGAAATTCCACATCGGGATTTTCTTTTTCTAACCATCCCTGATCCCATTCTCGAGCCAATAATACAACCATATTGTCCCTGGAGTCGCTATAGATTTTTGCTCCACCATTTAAGCCATCGTTCAGAGGTAAAGGTTCACCAGATTCTTTTTTTCTTGGCCATCTAGCTACACTGAAAGGCAATCTCTCTAAACGAACATCAAGTCTGTATTCATCATTTAACCGATACAACAAAACCTCAAACTGAAGCTCCCCAACAACACCAACAATCGGCTCTTGTTCACCAACGATGGGATCAATAAATAACTGTATAGCACCCTCTTCCGCCAATTGACGAATACCTTTTTGGAGCTGTTTTTTCTTCAATGGGTCTTTTATCGAAAGTCGGGCAAAAAGTTCTGGCGCAAATCGAGGCATATTTGAAAACTTTAAAGTTTTACCGTCCGTAATCGTATCGCCAATCTGAAAGTTACCAGTATCAACAATGCCTACAATATCCCCTGCGTAAGCCGTATCTACAGTGTCTCGTTCATGGGCTTGAAATTGGTTGGCATAGCTCAACCTTAGATCCCTGCCAAGACGCTGATGCTTTACTTTCATACCTCTTTCAAATTGACCGGAGCAAACCCTCAAAAAAGCCACTCGATCTCTATGCCGCTTATCCATGTTGGCTTGGATTTTAAATACAAATCCCGCAAAACTCTTTTCATTAGGATCAACCGGTGAAAGATCATCTGCTTGATAAATTCCAGGTCCCGGAGCCCACATCCTAAATTGCTCCATAAACAAATCTACACCCCAGTTATTCTTTGCTGAACCGAAAGACATCGGTGAGAGCATGCCACTTCGAAATTCAGCTTCCTCGAAAGGCCCAAGAGCCACATCAAGTAACTCCATATCTTCACAAAATTTATCATACAATTCTTTTTCTGTAAGACTCTCAATGACTGGATCGTCCCAGCCAGAAACCTCCAATATTTCTGCAGCCACTTGACCCTTTGTATACTTATATACCTTTTTTTCTAACCGATGGTATAAACCCACAAAACGATCACCCATCCCTATGGGCCAAGTCACGGGATAACATCTAATCCCTAATGTGCTTTCCACATCATCGATCAGTTCCAGGGGATCTTTCCCCTCCCGATCCATTTTGTTGGCAAATGTAAATATAGGAAGTTGACGTTTCTTACACACTTCAAAAAGCTTACGTGTCTGCTTTTCCACACCTTTGGCTGCATCTATCAACATGGCCGCAGAGTCTGCAGCCACTAGAGTCCTATAGGTATCCTCACCAAAGTCTTTATGCCCAGGAGTATCCAGCAGGTTAATTCTCAATCCACTATAATCAAATTGCATAACACTAGAGGTGATCGATACGCCCCTCTCTTTCTCCATAGTCATCCAATCGGAGGTGGCCGCTTTAGTTCCAGATTTACCCTTCACTTCTCCGGCTTCACGAATGACCCCCCCATGAAAAAGGATTTTTTCAGTGATGGTAGTTTTACCAGCATCCGGGTGGGATATAATTGCAAAGGTTCGCCTACGCGCAATTTCTTGTTTAAAGTCAGCCATGGAACGTCCAAATCTAATTCTAAGACTCTTTTACAAAGACTATTACCTAGTTGTAGAGTCGCTTTTCTCTAGAGTTTCCTCTGTTTTTAAGCTATGTTAGCTGTTCATTCAAGCGAAGTGTCATGTTTAGACCATGTTTAGAGGAGTTCTGACTTTGGCTGACAAAACCAACAAGTATGATGAGAATGTTCCCGGAAAATTTTACGTGGACAAAGAGTGTATTGCTTGTGATGCGTGTGTTATGAGTGCGCCAGACAATTTTGGAATGGACGACGACGATGGTCACGCCTTTGTGATCAAACAACCCGGATCTACCGAAGAAGAAGAACAATGCCTTGAAGCCATGGAGGGATGTCCTGTCGAAGCTATCGGTGATGATGGTTCAGGAAATGGCGAACCCACCGACTAAATAAAATATTGCCTATCCATCACAAGGCGATCCATCAGAATTCTCACTGAACATGCCCCTTATAGATATTCTCTCCCATGCGAACGGGCTTTCCCAACGGCAAACGACCCGCCTCTAAAGGTGCTCCTTTTGGATACAGAACTATAACGGTACTCCCAAGATGGAAAGTTCCCATTTCAGAACCTGGAGCCAGGTCAATGGTGGGGCTATATGTTTTCACCTGCGGACGGGGAAAAATAGGATGAATGTTGGAGACTATTTCCTGATCGAATGACAATGTAATCTTGCCCACATTAGTCGCTCCCACCATAACATATGCCACCTCACCCCACTGGGTGTTTAACCAAAATACCACTCTTTCGTTAATAGAAAAAAGCTGAGGTATGTGACTTACACTCCAATCATTCACCGGCCAAAGTCTTCCCGGAATATAGTTCACCTCTGAAACTTGAGCCGCACATGGGCTGTGCACGCGATGGTAGTCGGTAGGACACAAATAGTAAGTGAGAGCGGTGCCCCCTTGAAACATTTGTTCGGCTTTATCATTTTTCAAAAAATCATTTACACCGTAAGTGATTCCCTTGGCTTGCAACAGCACACCCTTCTCAATACTGCATACCTGGCTTAAACGAGAATCTGCCGGATGCACCCAATCGCCCTCAATGGGACGAACGCCGGATTTAAGCCTACGGGTGAAAAGATCATTTACGCTAAGATAATCATCGATTGGCTTTTCTGCCTCCTGCAAATTTAAATTATAGTGACTCGCAAATCGCCGCAAAATCCATCCCTTCAATGGGCTGGGCCATGGCATTGCTGCAAACTGACCGGTAAGCCAGCTCAATAAATTCTTCGGAATAAAAAACAATAGAGGTCCTAAAAGATTCAAAATAGAGCTCATTTCATTGACGAATTGTTGAGTTTTTACAAAGGCTTGGACTAATTACCTGCGCCTCAGCGAACTGTGTTATTTTCAAGTTTATGAGCCGCACACTACACAATATCTCGGTTGAACTCAATGAGGATCTGTCCGAAAAACTGAAATGGATGTTTCCAGAACACGTGGATTTTCAGATACTTAAGGAATCTGTCGATGCCCGCAGTCGCAAAAAAGCCCCCCATTTCAACTACAGTGTACAGCTGTTCGACAAGGGGGAAGATCCCTCACCCCCAATCATCAACCCCACAAAGTTAAATTATTCTGGCCCTCCCCTACTGATTGTCGGCGCAGGACCAGCGGGACTGTTCGCCGCCCTTAGAGCCGTTGAGCGGGGAATTCCCTGTCATATTTTTGAAAGAGGCTCTCGAGCCGAAGAACGAATTAAAAAAATAAACAAATTCTGGCGAAAAGGTGAACTTTCGCCCAATGACAACGTTTGTTTTGGCGAAGGAGGAGCTGGACTCTATTCAGATGGAAAGCTCATTACTCGAATTAAGTCTCCTCACATACCCTATGTTTTACAAAGGCTCGTCCAATTTGGTGCGCCCCCAGAAATCGAATACCTATCAAATCCCCATGTTGGCAGTGATCGACTCAGACGAGTAATTGTACCCTTGCGAAAGCGCATAGAAGAATTGGGGGGACAATTTCATTTCAACAGCCCCGTAGTTGAATTTATTAGCTCAAATAAACAAATGGAGGGATTGATCACTGAAAAAGGCGAAACCTTCCGCTCCCCGCACATCCTTTTGGCAACCGGACATTCAGCCAACGATATTTTTGAAGTTCTAGAAAGACACGATGTTTTTATGGAGCCAAAAGACTTTGCCATGGGATTGCGAGTTGAACACAAACAACAATGGGTCAATAAAAAACAATATAAACAAGCTTGGGATCATCCTAAGTTAGGGGCTGCTAACTATAAACTGGCTCACACTGACAAATCTTCGGGTATCGGAGTGTACAGCTTTTGCATGTGTCCAGGAGGATACGTTTTAAGTAGTGGCACTGAATCTGACGGCTTGGTCTGTAATGGCATGAGTAACTATCGTAGAAACTCTCCTTTCGCCAACTCTGCGCTTGTTGTGAGCGTCAAACACTCCAGTAATGCCCCACTCATGCATGGCATGGAAATGCGACGAGCCTTAGAAAAATCAGCATACGAGAGTGTTCAAAATGCCGGGGGCACCAAACAGTTACCCGCTCAAAGACTCACTGATTTTTTAGAGGGCAAACTAGGGCCGATGGAAAAAACCAGTAGTCCTTCCGGAGTGGTCCCGGTGCGGCTAGATGAACTTTTACCAGAATCCATCACTCGCAATTTAGCAGCCGGCATCGCTAAGTTTGAAGAAAAAATGAATGGCTTTATTTGCAGTGAGGCCACTTTAATTGGAGTGGAGTCCCGTACCTCCTGCCCCATAAGAATCACAAGAAACAGTGAGTCTTTTCAATCCATTTCGCATCAAGGCCTTTATCCTCTAGGTGAAGGTGCTGGATATGCTGGTGGAATCACTTCCGCAGCCTGCGACGGAATACGAGTGGTTGATAAAATTATTGAAAGTCTTGCTACAACGTCAGAACAGGACCTTCCAACACTTTCCACTCATGTTGAGTCGCCCTAGTTGAATCACATCATTCCTAAATGAAGTGGGATTTTCACTTATGCCCTTCCAGAGATCCGAACTAGTACTCCAGGCATGAGAAGAGGCTTTCTCCGAAAACTCAGCCATTACTTTGGCGACCTCTTTAATATTTAACAAAATGTTTCTCTCATAGGAATGAGGAACCTTGTTGTCATAGACTCCAATCAAAGCATACTCAATGAGCTTTTCATGAAGCCGATAAAATGTTCTCTCTGACAATTCATTCTTTTTGAATAGCTCTACCGTCAATCCCGTCCCCTCTAGTTTGCCAATGTACTGCATAACCAGAATCGAATCTAATAGCGCGACACTTCTATAATCTTTAACAATGGGTTTTACCCTACATACATGATCTGCATGAGAAAAAAGACCGTACTCATTAAAGCTCACTTTTTTAATGATAAGCATTTTTAGCCAATGAGAAGAATAGGTCGAATGAAATCTATCTATGACCATCCCTGCAACCATTACAACCAGGAGAACTAAGATCGTAGGCGCTAGTAGCTTTTTCAACATTATTATATGGTGGAGTCTTCTGATTCACCACTGTCAGCTAACGCCGTATCGAGCTCATTCGACTCCGCACTCGCCTCTATTGGTTCCTCTGAATTTTCACTACCTTCAATGGAAACTTCAGATGTCATTTCCTGAAGAACTTGCTCCATTTCATGTTCGCCTGGTGGCTCCAGCAACTCACCTTCTGAGTCATCAACTGTATCTGCAGCCAAAGCTTCGGAGATCTCGGAAGCTTCGTCATCATCGGATAACAACTCAGCCACTTCAGCAGCATCGCTCGCCTCCTGCACTTCAGCATTCAGCTTTTCATCGTAGCGTTCCAACCATCTTTGATCTTTACTATCTACTTCCTCACCCACTAACAACTTCTCTCGAATTTCTTGAGCTCTTTCTTTGTCGCGACGCTCTTTCTCGCGCTGTTTTTCTTCTTCGAAAAACTCACTGCTCGTATCTATGTTTTGTAAGGTATCGGAAATCTTTTCAAGCTCATCGGTAGCTGCAGAATAAGACGTCACTGCATCTTTTGCCATACCATCGGCTACATCTCCCAGAGTTTCTTTCTTTTCAGCTTCTTCTGGATCCATACCTTCCGGAATTAACTCATCAATTTCAGAAAGAGACGGAAGCTCATCTAAATTCCTAAGACCAAAGATTTCTAAAAATCTTTTTGTGGTTTTATATAACATCGGTTTCCCTGGAAGTTCACTTTTGCCTCCAAAGGCTAAAAGATTCTTCTCCATTAAACCTCTTACCAAATGGCCCGATTCCACCCCTCGAACCTCATCCACCTGGATTTTTGCACAAGGTTGTTTGTAAGCCACTATGGAAAGCACTTCCAATGCAGGCCCTGAAAGTTTAAAAGGACGGGCTTTCACCATTCTTCTTAAATAGTCCATATTATCGGACTTAGTTCGTAACTGAAAACCACCATTGACTTCTTCAATGGTTACGCCACGCTCTGAGCCAGCATATTCTACCATTAAGCGCTCAATCGCTCGCTTAATCTGCTTAGTTCCAACATTCGTTCCACGAAAAGCCTGTTTTAAAACCGCAACACTTTGGGCTTTCTCTGTGGAAAACAAAACGCTCTCTACTATAGAAATGACTCTCTCATCTTCAACAAATTCTTTTTCTTCGATTTCTTCGGCTTCAAAAGATTCTAATTCGGTACCACTAACATCCACATCGGCAGAGGCTTCTAATGGTTCGGATATTTCTTCGCTGTCTTCATCGCCTTCAGAAGCAGGCTCAACATATTGTGATTCAGAGTTCTCTGAAAATTGTAAGTCCTCGACTGCATCTTCGGAATTTTCAGTTACAATACCGTCTTCTATCTGTTCGGCATCCAACTCGTCTAGTTCTATCTCTTTTGGTTCAATGATGTCTTCACTCATTATCTATCCCTTACCCCAAAACTTCATCATCTGAATCATTGATATTTAATCTCTTCAACTCAAGCTCAATTTCATCGTCCGTTGCAGCTTCCACCTCTATAGGTTCATCTTTAGCAGCTACAGGTGTTTGTAATATATCTTTAACTTCTTCTCCTGCCACCAAAGCCTCAGCCTCCTCTTCAGTAACCTCTTCCACATGAGGCTCTTCCGATTCCTGATCTAAATCTAGAGTCAGGTTAGCTCCCTCATTCTGCATTATGTTTTCTTCAGTGACATAACTGTACGCCCCACTATCAATGAGCTGATCATCAATTGGGCGAAGAGATTTTACATAAATGTCAGATAATGGTGCCGATTGATAAAGACTGACATAACCCAACTTGCCTAACTCCAAAAAGGACAAAAATGTAATCAATACTTGATTCTCAACACTGGACTTAGCAGTGATTAACTTCTTAAAAACTGTCGTCTCACCCAGTTTTAAGATGTAGCGCAGTTCTTGAACTCTCTCGGCTATGGACTGAAGTTCCATCCCCACTTTATGAACAGCTCTTTTCATATTTTTTATAGCTGAACGATAAGATCGAATCAGTGCAAACAAAGGATTGTCTTCCACTTCCACTTCATCGTCATCTTCTAAAACCACTTCTTCTCGCCGACCTCTCAAATACACATCACGCCCCACAAGTGGTCTTTCATAGAGCTTATGAGAGGCTTCTTTATACATTTGGTATTCGATTAACTTTTGAACCAGCTCTTTACGAGGATCTTCTGTCTCCTCAATCTCTTCACCATTCTCATCGTATTGAGGAAGCAACATTTTAGATTTGATCTGCAAAAGCGTAGCGGCCATGGCTACAAAATCTCCGGCAACTTCTAAATCTAACTTCCGCATAGCCCGGATATACTCCAGATACTGCTGCGTAATTTGATGAATGTTGATATCAAATATATTCATTTCTTCTTTACGTATAAGATAAAGAAGAAGTCCCATTGGACCTTCAAATTTTTCTAACTGAATGTGTAAACTCACCCAAACCCTCGAAAACTCTACAAAATTGACACTTAACAGCAGTTAATTGAAACAGTCCTAGACTAAAGTTGCAAGTGTTCTTTGAAAGCAAAGAATGAATTTCGCAATAAAGACGATTCCTCAATTATATTCAATATTTGCACTGCTTATTAAACAAACAAATAACGTAGTCCCGCATCGAGAAGATAGACGGGATAGGCCAAATATCTAAAAAAGCCGGTTACAAACAAAATCAACAAGCCAATGTTAAGCATCATTTGATTGTCTTCGAGCCAACGGTTGGCCTTATAAGGCAGAAATCGCGCTAAAACCTTGCCTCCATCCAGAGGATGAATAGGAATCATGTTAAATATCGCTAAAAAAAGATTAAAAATGATAAAAACGTTCAACCCTTCACGGGTAAAGGCCGAATGCCCCACTCCAAAGTCTCCCCGCTCCAACACACCGTAAAGTATGACCCCAATCAATGCCAATAGAACATTAGAGGCCGGCCCGGCAATAGCAACAAGAAACATGTCATTTTTTTGATCTTTTAGATTTCTAGGGTTAACAGGAACCGGCTTGGCCCAACCGAATAGAAAGGGAATCACTCCAGATAATGCCAAAAGAGGGAAAATTACAGTTCCTACCCAATCTATGTGGGCCATTGGATTCATAGTCAATCGCCCCATCACTTCAGCCGTATCATCCCCTCGTAATTTGGCTACGAAACCGTGTGCAAATTCGTGAAAGCATAGTGCCATTAAAAAGGCCACATAAAAAATTGCGATTTGTCCGGGATTGATATCCATACAGATTCGTCCTTATAATAGGTTTAGCTATGTTTATATTGAGAATTTTACTTCAAGTCACTGTCCTTTTCTGCTCGGCGACCTCTATGGCCGCTTATGCTAACTTTAACAACGTTCTCATAGGCGAGAAAGCCGCTGGTATGGGAGGGGCTTTTGCAGCCGTTGTTGGAGATGCTTCCGCCAACGCGTTTTACAACCCCGCTACCCTATCGTGGATGCATGGCCACAGCTTATCCACAACCGCGAACCTCTATATGAAAAACGATGTGGACTATGCCCGCCCCAAAGGCTTTTCACAGTCAGCTTTAAGAGTGAATCAAGGATCCATTAAACCTGTGCCATCTTCAAGTGGGACCGTACATACCTTTGGCAACTTTGCATTAGGTTTAAGCATCCTAACTCCTGATTTTTCGGCTTACACGGGAGAAATCGAAACCAGCGATAGTGTAACGTCATTTCTCAATACTCGAGACGAATCTTTATGGGTGGGTGGTTCTACGTCATTAAATATAAGTGAATCGGAATCCTTAGGCCTAACAATGTACTACACTTCCCGAACGTTTTCCCGATCGGTCTCTGACATCTCTCAAGGCTCCACCACCTATTCCATTACTGAGGACAAGGAACTTGCACACAACTCTCTAGTCTATATTCTAGGCTACTTTAAACAAATTAACCGGAGATGGAGCTTTGGATTCTCGCATCGATTTAGATCCTTAGGTATATCTGGAAAAGGCAGCTACACTCGCTCTCGTGTGGGTACAGACAATACTGTTGAAACAACTAATAAATCCGATATGAACGCTCAAACCACCATACCCAACAAATCCACGCTGGGTATCGCCTATAAAATCCCTAAATTTTTTACTGTCAGCTTTGATGCATCCTTTTACGATGAAGCTTCATATGATGATTTAGATGACCCAACGCTGGCAGAAAAAATTGAGCATCGACCGGTATGGAATTTCCACCTTGGTGGCGAATATCATCATAGATCCTGGCTAGCGTTTCGAGCCGGAGTGTTTACAAATAACTCCTCCACTCCAGACATTCCCACGACCCCCACTCGCCGATATCAGGATCACATAGATATGCTAGGATTTAGCTTTAATGCTGGTTTTCACACCAGCGAAAATTCCTCGGTTTCTTTAGGTGGGTATTACACTGGAGGCAGCGGCCATGCCGTAGAAATCGCCGGTCAAGAACTCGCTAAAATTAAAAAAAGCGCTCAGGCCTTCACATTTTTAGTGAGCACAGCCTATAACTTCTGAGGCAAATATGCGAACCATAGAATATAACTTACCCGTACTGTTTCCCACTCGAGCCCACCTCTACCAAGAGGAACAGAAAAGTAATGGATGCATATTGCTCCTTCACGGTTTCAATCAAGATGCAAAAACCATTTACGAAGACATCAAGTCTGTATTACCAAGCAACAAAATGATTGTTAGTCTAGAAGCTCCCCTGCCTGTACCTCAAAAAAGAAAGGAAAAATGGTTTCTGGGTTTTTCATGGTACATTTTCGACTTTAATAAAAAAGATTTTATCTACAGTCCTGAGCTGGCCAACACCCTGACTGAAGGTTATCTGAAGAAATTGAGCTTATGGGATAGTATTGATACTATCGTCGGTTTTTCGCAAGGCGGATACACAGCGCCCTTCATCGCTTCATCCCTTCCTAATATCAATAAAGTCATCGGCATCAATTGTCGATTCAGACATGAGGAATTCAAAGACAATCCCAATCAACTTAATCTAGTAGCCATTCATGGTTCCAATGATCAAATGGTCAATCCGAATGAGGCCATTGAGAGTTACAAAAAAATAGTTCAAAATGTTGAGGATCAGAAAATTATAGTTGTTGAAGGGTCTGGTCATTTTATCGACGAGAATCTTTTGAAAGCACTGAGCTCTCAATTATAAAAGCCTGGGATTTTCCCCAGGCTTTTAAACTCATCTCATATTTGGTGTGAGTTTTACTTGGCTAAAAAGGCGAGGAGAAGCAATCTCATTCCACCCACTTTATCATCATTAAATCTTCTGAATTCCGACTTTATGATAATCCAGATTAAGCTTGTCTGATCGATTTTATCAATCAACTTATCGATTTTTGCATACAGTTTATCGACTTGTCCTAAAATTTTCTCAGCAACCTTATCGATTTTAGCAATGGCTTTATCTAATTTCGCCAGGACTTTTTCTAACTTAACTATTGCCTCGGCATGTTCTGGGATAGAAGGATCCAAGAGATCAATCTCCGCTTGAACCTTAGCTTTTAAGTCCAAAATTTTCGCTTTTGCATCATCAAGAACTTTAAAAATAGGGCTTAAAGCATCATCAAACTTTACTTTAATATCTTCAAGCTTAGAAGTATCCAATAGATCGTCAAAATCTAACTTCCCTTGGGCTATATCACTATCTACATCGTCGGCAAGTTTGTTTGCATCTTCCAACTCCGAGTCACCTATGGCCGATATTTCTTCGTCTGCACCAGGATCGGTTACTTCTATTCCTAGCCCTGCATTGCCATCTGGATCATTGAGTGATTTCATTCCTTCACCACACCCAACTAAACCCACGGCAACGAAAGCTAACAGAAACAATTTAGATACGTTCATGTTATTCTCCTGTCTTTCGTTCGCTGTTTTAGTTTCGCTACCCTTAAATAGAGCAACCCCAATGCCAGACCAGCTCCCACTGTGTTTGCAGAAACTTCACAAAGAGTGTTCAAGACCTTCGATCTGTAAACTCTGTGATCTTTTTTTTTAAAATTTTTATGGGTGAGAATGTTTTATTGCGATACAGGACCGGACTTTTTGACTGTCTAGTCCTGCAAAATTTAATGATTATGTTATGGATGCTTTGCGTTAACTGATTCTATTTGTGAATATACTTTACAACTTTTCTAGTTTCACGAAACCCTTCTCGCCCTTTACCAAGCAGCTAAAGGCGGCATTGAACAAAGTATGGCCTCCGGATTTCCGCCAGAATTAAAGCCAAACTTAGTGCCACGATCATAGAGAAGGTTAAATTCCACATAATGAGCGCGTTTCTTTAGCTGAGTCATTCGATCTTCTTCGGTAAACGGCATATCAATTCTCTTTTTATAAATAGGCATAACAGACTCGGTAAAGTGATCTCCAACAGATCGCCACATGGCAAGATCTTGATCTAAATCTCCAGAATTATAGTGATCAAAAAATATACCTCCAATACCTCGTTCTCTTTGATAATGTTTAATATAGAAGTATTCCGCCGCTTGCTTCGAAAAATCCTCGTAAAGATCACCGTCTGCGAAACCCTCTAGGCACTTTTTAGCCACTCCATGGAAATGCTCCGTGTCTTCTGAGAATTCGAAACCCATTGGAGTTAAATCAAAACCTCCCCCTAACCACTTTTTATCACCAGCTTCTATATATCTAATGTTAAAATGTACCGTGGGCGCTTTTGGATTATTCATATGCGTGATTAAGCTCACCCCCGTCGCAAAAAATGGTGAGATATTTTTATCTAATGGAAAGTGTTCGCCGCCCACTCCAGACCAATTGACGGCCGCTTTTTCAAACGTCTTACCTCGGATAACGGACATCTCTCCGCCACCAAATCCTTTGTTGTAATCCCACTCAGTTCGAACAAATTTTTCGCTGCTAGCCTCAATGCTTTCAAATTCCGAGCATATGGAATCCCTTAAACCCTTTAGGTAATTAACAATCTCTTCACGCATAAAGCCTCCCTATCCATCCAGATGAATGTCTAAATATCCACCTCAGATTTAGACCGAAACCCTAGGAGAGACAACTCTTTACTAATTTTTTGATTTTTGTTCTACTATTCAGACGAGGTCTTTGATGTTTCAAAAAAATGCTCAAATCCTATGTGTGGATGACACGAGAACGGTTCACGAAATGCTAGAGAAGCTACTTAAAGAGCTGGGTTTCTCAAATCTTCACTTTGCCAGTCACGCAGATGATGCGGCTGAAATTTTAAATTCTAATTCCGAAATCGAACTGGTTATTTGTGATATCAATATGCCTGATAAAACTGGGTTAGATTTACTCAAGGGTGTGAGAAATCACCCCAATTTTGCAACCCTTCCCTTCATAATGCTTACAATGGAAAATGACTTAAAAACAGTTAACAAGGCGATAGAGCTTGGCATATCTGGCTACCTTCTAAAACCCGTCAATCGAGATGCCCTAGAGAAAGGTATGATCAACGCCTATAAAAAACGTGAAGGTCGATAGGAAAATAATATTCATTGCGCAATCTAGCCCATCATCTAGTTGCGAGTGCAATTCTTATGAAAAGAAGCCGATAATCAAGTATGGCAAAAACACTCTATAAAAAAGTAATGCATGATAACATCCACGGACACATTGTTCTTAACCGAGTGGAATCTCGAATACTCGAAACTCCCTATTTTCAGCGTCTCCGTTGGATTAAGCAATTAGGTTTCACATTTTATATCTATCCAGGTGCCACCCATACTCGCCACGCTCATGTTCTAGGCGTTTTGCATATGATGGATAAAACACTTAAAGCCATTGGCAAGGCTGTCCCAGAAGACAAACTGTTTGATCCTGATGCACGGGATGAAGGTACGCAGTTCCATAGAACAATGAGGCTTGCAGCCATGTTACATGACATAGGCACAATGCCATTCTCCCATACCATAGAAATTGCTTATATTAATTTTTGGCGTTCCCAGAGAAAAAGTAGAAAAACCAAATATGAAGCTAACCATGAAAACTTAGGCAGCCACATCATAGAAAATACTGATTTTGACGGTGGCATAACCAAAATTTTAAAAGAAGAAGGCATTAATCCCAAAGAACTCTCAGAAACTATAGCCGGTCATTCCTCCACTCTGCTGGCCAATCAACTTATTCATAGTGATGTAGATGCCGATCGTATGGACTACCTACTTAGAGACGCACGACACACAGGCGTCCATCTTGGCTCTTACGATCAAAACCTCCTATTGAAAAATCTAGCCATTGCAAAAGTTGAAAATCAAGAGGTACTTTGTGTCCAGGAAGACGCTGTGAATGTGGTCGAATCCTTTTTAACCAGTCGATACTTTTGGTATTCCCAAATCATCAATGATGGAACCGGTTACAAATTCGATTTGATCGCCGCAAAAATATACCAATATTTTTTAGAAAATGGCCTCGCTTACTCATTTGACTCTCTTATGGATCAAGTCAGTCAGAATCCAAATGAGTATTTCACGTTCAATGATTCCTACTTTATGGCTAAACTGCATGAATACCTTGCTGGCCGCATTACCCATCCATTAATTCGAGAGTTAAGCGAAATGCTTGCGAGCCGGAAAGCCCCAGCACAAATAAAAATAGATCCCGTGACTCCTACACTCGTGGAAAGTGAAGATCATCGGAAACATCTCATAGATCAAGTTTTAGATGTCTCCGCATGGTTAGAAAATGAGATTCACGAAATTGATCCAAATGCATGGATGATTTACGACATCCCACAAAAGGATGTGATCTTCACCAAGGGACACCAATCCATCAGTGGATCTAATCCAGTTCTCTCTAGGGATCCTGTAAAGGTACTTACTCGACACGGTGATGTTAAACTTCTCATTGATATGTCTCATTCACTGCTTAAAATTATGAGCCAATATAGGAACTTTATTCCGAGAATCTATGTTAGCCCCGCCACTTACGAAAAATTGGACAAAAAAGGGATTTTAGAAGAGATGCGTAATCAGTTCTCCAAATCCAATCCCCCTAAAAAAACCAAAAAGGTAAACTCTAAAACGAAAAAAAAGTCCTCTAATTAAAGTGGCGTCTATTGACCAGATAGACGCTACGCTTCATCCTCTCAAGGTTTCGAGCAAATCCATTACTACTCTCGAGGGATCGTTGTGCTTAGGCCTAAAAACCGATATAACTCCTTAAATTAACATCATTTAAGGAGAGGTGAATGTCCTCAGAAATTCCAGCAGTAACGACATTAACGGAAGAAGAATCCGCTTTTAAAGATGCGGTTAGAGAATTTGCCATTGGCGAAATTAAACCTCTTGTCCACGAAATGGATAAGAATAAAGAAATGAATGGCGACCTCATTAAAAGTTTGTTTCAAATGGGTTTAATGGGAATCGAAACGCCTGAGCAATTTGGTGGCGCTGGTAGCTCCTTCACCATGGCCTGTCTGGCTATCGAAGAATTAGGCCGAGTAGATGGTTCTGTGAGCGTACTGGTTGATGTTCAAAACACTCTTGTTACAAACGCATTTTTAAGATGGGGTACAGATGCCCAAAAAGAAAAATTTCTACCGCAACTGGCTCAAGAAAAAGTGGGCGCTTATGCCCTGTCTGAAAGTTCAAGTGGTTCTGATGCTTTTGCATTGAAACTGAGAGCCGAAGAAAAGGGAGATAAATACGTTCTCAACGGTCATAAATTGTGGATTACCAATGGCGGAGAGGCTGAAATATTTCTTGTTTTTGCCAACCTCGACCCTAGCGCAGGCTATAAGGGAATCACGGGGTTTATTGTTGAAAAGGACACACCCGGATTTTCTATAGGAAAAAGGGAAGACAAATTAGGTATTCGAGCGAGCTCCACAGTTGAATTGGTTTTTGATAACTGTGAAATCCCTAAAGAGAATGTTATTGGCGATGTCGGTAAAGGATACAAAATTGCCATTGAAACCTTAAACGAAGGTCGAATTGGCATTGGAGCCCAGATGCTAGGTATCGCACAAGGCGCTTATGATGCGACGTTAGAGTACATTAAAACCAGAGAACAATTCGGCAAACCTCTTTCAGCGTTTCAAGGCGTTCAATTTCAATTGGCAGAAATGCGCGTGATGGTGGAGACTTCGAGACTCATGGTTTACAATGCAGCCCGATTAAAGGACTCTGGCAAAGACTTTATTAAAGAAGCGGCTATGTGCAAACTCTATACTTCCCGTACAGCAGAAAAAGTCGCATCTTTAGCTGTAGATCTTTACGGTGGAAACGGTTTCACCACCGAGTACCCTGTTGAGAAGTTTTATAGAGATGCCAAAATTGGTCAGATCTATGAAGGAACGAGTAACATGCAATTGCAAACCATTGCAAAAATGGAGCTTGGCTAAATCCAGCTAAATAAGAGTATGCCTACAATCTATGGATCCTACTCACATCCGTAGATTGTAGAATGATCTTCCTTAGTAACTCACATAGGATTTCAAATGAAGTTTCCTTCTCTTTCCGAGTTTTTCCAATCAGCTAAATCTTCGGCTAAACGTTTTCCATTGGTCCTGCTAACTGCCTTTGTTTCATTTTCGTATTTCGCAGTAGCAACTGAACACAACTATAATCTTCATCAGCTCATCCCTGCCTTTACATTGATACTGGGAATACCGCTGTTTTTTGCGATAGATATCCATTTAGAGTCACGAAAAACCTGCTCAGCCAAACATCGGATATTTTTTTGGGTTATAGGAACGGCTTTTCTTTTTTCATTCCACTTTGCGTTTGGCACATTTGCTTCTGAACGTTTTGCCATCAATTATCTGCTAGTAAGTCTATTAATCCATTTGTTAGTTTCTTTTTCAGGTTACTTTAGCTTTGAAAACGATAATGGTTTTTGGCAATTTAATCGGATTATTTTTCTTCGATTTCTTCTATCTCTTCTGTATGCCTCGGTTTTCTTTGGCGGGATATCCATTGCACTGATCAGCATTTCTAAACTATTTTCTGTAGACATCTCTGGAAATTTCTTTCTACAACTTTGGTTGTTTTCAATTTTTTTCATCCATACCTGGCACTTCCTATCCGGAATCCCCAATGACATCACCAAATTAGGCACAGAACAGCATTATCCGAAAGGATTAAGAGTTTTCGTTCAATTTCTACTCATCCCAATTGTCTCGATTTACATGACGATTCTCTATATATATATGAGTAAAATTTTATTCACTGGAATTTGGCCTCAGGGATATATTGGCTGGTTGGTGTCTATCATCTCCACACTTGGCATTTTTAATTTACTCTTGTTAGACCCAGAAAAAATTCGTCCACAATACCAATGGATAAAAACCTATACCAAGATTTTCTATCTTGCCATTATTCCGCTCCTAGTTATGCTATTTGCCGCCATTGGACAGAGAATATCTGAATATGGAGTCACAGAAAAAAGATACGTTTTAACAATTCTAGGAATGTCCTTACTACTTCTTGCTTTCTATTTCTTGCTTTCTAAATCAAAAAACATAAAGTTCATCCCGATGAGTTTATTTGCGGTTTGCCTCATTGCTCTTTGGGGTCCAATCAGCGCTTCGAATATGTCTCTAAGAAGCCAAACTCATCGACTGGAGTCTTTACTGATGAAAAATCAATTGTTAGAGGACGGTAAAGCAACGTCGGCTAATAATATAAATGATATTTCTGATAGTGATGCTCATCATATCTCTTCAATATTAGACTACATCATTCAAAATCATGGAGTTGAGAAACTATCAAATATTTTCCCTAAAGAGGTGATTGAATCCACACAAAAGGACCCTCAATATACATGGTCGACACGCAAGCCCAGCCAACAAAATAGTATTGAAGCCTTAAAATACTTGAACATTGAATACCATCCTAACCCAGAAAGCCAATCCAAAATCGTTTATGAGACCTTTCAGTCAGAGGACGAAGATAACTCCATTGAACTTCCCAAATTCAAATACATGGTTCATCTTAGGTATCTCAACGAGTCTTTTTTGTTAGGGCCAAAAAGAGAAAAGATTGACTATTCGGTTGATGGAATGACCATTGTATTCACTGGAAATAAGGGAGTGGTCGCCAAGTTTGACCTAGAACCTTTCGTGGAAAACCTAAGATCCTATTATGACAAATACAACATCCCCGCTAAACTCATGTGGTTAGATAGCACTGAAGGTAATAATTCCTTTAAAATCCATATAACCCGCCTTGATATTTCAACTAAAAAAGAGGGGTCCAAAATAAGTTCAATGTCGGGTTTTCTTTTTATAAATGAGTAGTTTTTAAAATAATTTAACGCCGATGAAACTTCATTACGATGGAACGCATATTCGTGTGGCTATCTATTCTTAGAGACAAACGACTATGCCCATATCCCTTACCTTCCATTGCTTTATTTATTTCTGTTCCCAAAAATGTCCAATGAAAGACTTGAGTCTTATTAGCGTAACCCTGCTCATTAAACCAATCCATCTCTTTGAAAAAGTTGGGATGCATATTTTCTTTAAGTTCTATTGTGATGGAACCTATCTCATTATTCACTTTTTCTTTAACTTGATCGATGATATCCATTTCCGGCTGCAACTCTTTACGATAAAATACCACTAACACTTTTGAAAGAACGGGATCTTTATCCCTATATTCTTTAACCCTATAGACTTCAGTAAAACCTAAAGAATGGGCTACTTTTCCTGTGTGAGTACTAAAAGCCGCCTCTTTAAAAGTTAGTCCCTCATTTATGGCTTTGTAAAATGAGACATAATTATCTGGCATATAACTACCACCAGTCCATAACCCCTTAATAAAATTAGCTTCTGGAAATACATCCAATACGACTTTTCGAATAAAATCTCTTCCCGAAATCTCGGATCGACCCTCCGTGTTTTTTAAATACAAAGAGAAATGTATTTTGTTTCCAATCTCCAACTCCGCAGACGCATGGTAGTCATGGGGACCACGCTTTAAATTATAATCAAAACGATTTTGGCGAGGACTTGAAAACAAAGGCGAATCGATAGTTCTCTTTGAACTATGAAATCCAAATAATTCACCACATAAAACAAATGATTGTGCAGAACTCAAAATGGAAAAACAAATTACTGAAAGTATAACTAGATTATGGGTTATAAAATTCAAAATAGACCTTAAAGTAATTCTCGACTTTGATATTTTACCATGGACTGTATGGATCATTTCATATCTTAATAAGTCAGAAATGATTACAAAATGTTGTCTAGTAAATCGACAGTTCTGAATCAACTCAGTCGTATCTAGTCAGCGATATTCCAATTCACCGCGGGCAAACCGTGCTTTGAAAGATGTTGGTCTATCTTAGAAAACGGTTTTGAACCAAAAAATCCTCTATGTGCACTCAGTGGCGAAGGATGAGGACTTTCTAGGACCAAGTGACGATCGCGATCGATCATTTTCCCTTTTTTTTGTGCGTAGGATCCCCAAAGAACAAACACTAGATTTTCTCTCTTGTGATTTAGAACTTCAATCACTCGGTCGGTGAAGGTCTCCCATCCCTTTTTTTGATGACTTCCCGCTTTTCCGGATTCCACGGTTAACGTTGCATTCAGCAAGAGAACACCTTGATCCGCCCAGGATTGTAAGTAGCCATGCTCCGGCGGTTCAATGTTCAAATCAGACTTTAGCTCTTTATAGATATTCCTTAAACTCGGAGGAACACGAACTCCTTTTTTAACCGAAAAACATAAACCATGGGCTTGATCGGGCCCATGATAGGGATCTTGTCCAATGATCACCACTTTTACTTTTTCAAATGGACAGGCATTGAAAGCATTAAAATACTCCGAACCTTTAGGGAAAATAAGCTTCTTTTTCTCATACTCTGAGTTTAAAAACTTCTTGAGTTTAAGCATATAGTCCTGATCAAATTCCCCAGATAGGTGCTTATGCCAACTCTTTTCCAACTTGATATTTTCAGAGTTCATATTTTCATCCATTCACCAACCAGTTCAGATGCTGCTTCAACCACATGCTGTGACTTTTTTTGAACTTTCAATTGTGCCTGCTGCATGAGCATAACATAGGATTCGGAGCTCTTTATAGAGTCCATCATCAAAGTTTGTACTTTTTCTTTGAGCCAAATCAGGTTTTGTTTTTCGCGTAATTTCTCTAAGTCGCCATTGGCTCTTATCGATGAGAGATACTCCTGTAGTACACTCCAGACCATTTCAACAGAGTCTTTCGATAGTGCATTGTTAGTTAAAACCCTAGGAGACCAAAGAGAAGAGCTTGTTACCATAGTTAAAGCAGATTCCATTTGAATTTTTGCCAAATCAGCCGCTTTGGGATCTACATCGGCTTTGTTTACAGCAATCACATCCGCAAGTTCCATAATTCCTTTTTTAATTCCCTGTAGCTCATCACCTGTATTTGGCACAGCCAACAACAAAAATGCGTCGACCAGTTCTCTCACCTGGTATTCACTCTGGCCAACACCAACGGTTTCAATAATAACTATATCAAACCCCGCAGCTTCACACAAAAGCATAGATTCGCGTGTAGAAGTATTGATCCCCCCCATAAATCCCTTTGTGGGGCTTGGTCGAATAAAAGCGTCATCCAGTTGGCTAAGGGACTCCATACGAGTCTTATCACCCAGTAAACTTCCACCGCTCACGGGACTAGAAGGATCAATCGCCAGCACAGCCACCTTCATCCCATGATTCTTCACCAAATTGATACCCAAAGTTTCAATAAAGGTAGATTTCCCCGCACCCGGAACTCCCGAAATTCCCAATCGGATAGATGTTTTGTTTTGTGGCCTTAACTTAAGAAGGAGGTCGTTTGCGGCCAACCGGTCACTGGGTCTAGTACTCTCTAAAAGGGTGATGGCCTTAGCCAGTGCCCGCCGCCCTCCTTGCTGAATATCCGAGGCGAGTTGATCCATATCCATCAAGATTCTCCAGCCAGAGCTTTTAACACATCCTCCGCAGCTGAAGGAATTGGAGTTCCAGGTCCAAAAATTCCCTTCACTCCTTGAGCGTAGAGCTCATCATAATCCGGCTTTGGAATGACGCCGCCAACAATGACAATAATATCTTCGGCCTTTTGGGACTTTAACTCGGACATCAGCTCAGGGACCAAAGCCTTGTGGCCTGCGGCCTGTGATGACACTCCTATGACATGAACATCGTTCTCGATGGCCTGTTTTACCACTTCTTTAGGAGTTGAAAATAACGGAGACAGATCTACATCGAAACCCAGATCAGAGAAGCTGGAAGCTATCACTTTTGCTCCTCTGTCATGTCCATCTTGCCCCATCTTTGCCACAAGCATTCTTGGACGCCGACCATTCTTTACTTCAAAAGCTTTAACCTGCTCAATAACATCTAACCATTCCTTTTGTTCAGACATAACTCCTCCATAAACACCCGTAACAGTATTGGATTGAGCACGATAGCGCCCCCACTTATCCTCAAGAGCTTGAGAGATTTCACCCACAGTACAACGGGCGCGGATGGCTTCCACAGCCAATGCCAATCCATTTCCCTCACTGGTCTCTGCATACATAGATAGATTATCCAAACACTTCTGAACCTTTTCACTATCCCTACCGGCCTTTAATTTTTCAAGCCGAGCTACTTGTGATTTTCTGACTTGTTCATTATCAATCTGTAGAACTTCTACCGGATCATCTTTTTCTGACTTATATTTATTCAAACCCACAATGACTTGTCGGCCACTATCAATATTGGCCTGCTTGCGAGTCGCTGATTCTTCTATGCGAAGTTTTGGAATACCTTTCTCTATGGCCTTCGCCATCCCTCCAGCCTCTTCCACTTCTTGCATTATAACTTTAGCCTTTTTGTATATCTTTTCAGTGAGACTTTCCATCAGGTAAGAGCCGCCCCAAGGATCAACGACATTTGTTATCCCTGTTTCCTCCTGCAAAATCAGTTGGGTATTCCTAGCTATTTTGGCACTAAATTCGGTAGGAAGGGCAATGGCTTCGTCAAAACTATTGGTATGTAAGCTTTGAGTTCCACCAAAAACAGCCGCCATAGCTTCTATAGTAGTACGAATAATATTGTTGTAAGGATCTTGTTCTGTAAGTGACCATCCTGATGTCTGACAATGAGTTCGAAGCATAGATGATTTGGGATTTGTGGGATTATAGTCGTTGACTACCTCTGCCCATAGCAACCGAGCGGCCCGCAATTTTGCAACTTCCATATAGAAGTTCATTCCGATACCAAAGAAAAAAGACAACCTGGGCGCAAAATCATCCACCTTCAAGCCCGCGGCAATGGCCGTATCAATATACTCTTTACCATCGGCTATGGTGTAGGCTAACTCCAGAGCGGCATCCGCCCCTGCTTCCTGCATATGATAACCAGATATGGATATGCTATTAAACTTTGGCATATTCTGAGAGGTATAAGCAAAAATATCAGAAATGATTCTCAACGAAGGCTTTGGCGGATAGATATAAGTATTACGAACCATAAATTCTTTAAGGATGTCATTCTGAATCGTTCCTGAAAGTTTTTCCTGAGGAACTCCTTGCTCTTCAGCAGCCACAATGTAAGCCGCCAAGATAGGCAACACAGCTCCATTCATTGTCATACTTACCGAAACTTTATCTAATGGTATTTCATTGAAAAGAATCTTCATATCCTCAATGGAATCAATAGCCACACCGGCTTTACCCACATCCCCTGTGACTCTCTCGTGATCCGAATCGTAACCTCTATGAGTGGCCAGATCAAAAGCAACACTCACACCTTGCCCACCTCCGGCCAAGGTTTTTTTGTAGAATGCATTACTTTCTTCGGCGGTAGAAAACCCAGCATACTGCCTAATGGTCCAAGGGCGCCCTGCATACATAGTGGCCCTTGGACCACGAACGAAAGGGAACTCCCCTGGTACAGAATGAACCCAATCCTCATTTGGCAAATCGTCATCTGTGTACAGAGGTTGAAGCTCAATCCCTTCATCCGTAGCTTTGTTCAAACTATCTAACGGCTTTCCGCGGAGTTCTTTTTCAGCAATTTTTTTCCAACGATCTTTCAAATTAACCTCACAAATTCCTTCTGTACTGCCCACCCACTTCGTAGAGTGCAGTGGTCATCTGGAAAAGAGTACAATGTCGAGCCGCCGACATGAGGGCGCCGAAGACATTCTCCCCCTTTAAAGCAGACTCTTTAAGCTTCTGGATCTCACGTTCAGCTTCCATCGAATGAGAGGATTGATATTCCTCAACTCGATCCAACTGCATCTTTTTTTCCTCTTGGCTAGCACGGGCCAACTCTATTTTAGGAGGTACATAGTCATCACCGAGTGTCTTAGGGTTGATGAATGTGTTAACGCCGACAACCGGATGATCTCCACTGTGTTTCAAATGCTCATAGTACATAGATTCTTCCTGAATCTTTCCCCTTTGATATTGGGTCTCCATAGCTCCCAGGACACCGCCCCTTTCACTAATTCGATTAAACTCATCCAATACTGCTTCCTCAACTGCATCTGTGAGCCAGTTTACAAAGTAACTTCCCTGAAGTGGGTTCTCATTTTTTGAGTATCCATACTCTTTGTTAATAATAAGCTGAATCGCCTGAGCCCGCCTTACACTTTCCTCAGTTGGAGTCGTAATGGCTTCATCATAAGCATTTGTATGTAGAGAATTACAATTGTCACTAATGGCAACCAAGGCCTGTAAAGTGGTACGTATATCGTTAAAATCTATTTCCTGGGCATGCAAAGAACGGCCACTGGTTTGAATATGGTATTTTAACTTTTGCGACCGATCATTGGCCTTATATAAATCCCTCATAGCTACAGCCCATATTCTACGTGCCACCCGACCGATCACCGTATATTCCGCATCTAACCCGTTGGAAAAAAAGAAACTCAAGCTCGGGGCAAAGTCATCAATGTCCATACCTCGACTTAAATAATATTCCACATAGGTAAAAGCATTACTTAAAGTTAAAGCCAACTGAGTGATGGGATTCGCACCCGCTTCGGCAATATGGTATCCAGAAATACTCACTGAATAGAAATTCTTTACCTGATGTTCAATAAAATACTGCTGAATATCACCCATCATCTTAATAGCAAAATCAATGGAGAATATACAGGTGTTCTGGCCTTGATCCTCTTTTAGAATATCGGCCTGAACAGTTCCTCTAACATTTTTCAATACCCAAGCTCTAGTTTCTTCTAGTTCGTGGTCACTCAGGCTTCTCCCGAGATCCTTTTCCTTCTTCTCTACCTGTTGATCAATGGCAGTGTTCATAAAAAAGGCCAGCAACATAGGTGCCGGACCATTGATGGTCATAGATACACTTGTGGAGGGATCGCACAAATCAAAACCGTCATAGAGGGCTTTCATGTCATCCAAAGTAGCAATACTAACGCCACTCTCTCCCACTTTTCCATAGATATCAGGACGAATATTAGGATCTTGCCCATAAAGCGTCACCGAATCAAAGGCCGTAGACAATCGTTTAGCCGCTTCGTCTTTAGACAAATAATGAAATCGTCGATTTGTTCTTTCTGGAGGACCTTCACCAGCAAACTGCCGTGCAGGTAACTCACCCAGTCGCTTTAGAGGAAAAACTCCAGATGTGTAGGGAAACTCCCCTGGAAAATTTTCTAATCGCAGGAAACGAAATCTATCGCCCCAATCTTTGATCTCCGGTAAAGCTATCCGAGGCACATCAAGACCCGAAAGCGATTTATGGGTCAGGGGCTGCTTGATCACTTTCCCTCTCACTGAATACTCGTAATTTTGTCCTTGAAATTTGGTCAGATTCTTCTCATAGGAATCCAGTAGTTCGACGTCATCCCCGGACATTTGAGACTTCAATTGCTCTTTATTTTTTCCAAACTTATTGGGCTCTCCTAAAACCTTCTCGGCCTTTTCCAAAGCTCCCCATTCACTGGCCACTTCTGCCAAAGTTTCAGTTTGCTTTTTGTAACTCCTAATAGCACTCACAATTTCAGATAAATAATTTTGCCTTTCAGGAGGCACTACGGTCTGTTTTTCGTTTCCAATAAAAAGATCCTTCTTCTCCAATGGAAGAACCCAATTAAATCCACCTTTGTCAGCGCCAGCTAAAGCGTCCGTAATTCCAAAAAAAAGCTGATTCACACCATTATCATTAAAATTAGAGGCTTGGGTTAAAAATACAGGGATCTCTATGGACTCATCAAAGAGCTTTCGACTTCTTCGATATTGTTTTTTTACATCCCTAAAAGCGTCGAGGGAACCTCTTCTATCCGCTTTATTGATAGCTATGATGTCTGCATAATCGATCATCTCAATTTTTTCTAACTGGGATTGAGCTCCAAACTCAGAAGTCATTACATAAAGACTGAAATCAGAAACTTCCGTGATAGCCATAGAAGCCTGGCCAATCCCTGAACTCTCCGCAATAATTAAATCAAAATCCATGGACTGACATTGCCGCAATACTTCCGGCAATGCCGTCGCTATTTCATTACCACTTCCACGACTTGCAAGGGATCGCATATAGACCCCATCTCTAGATAATGAATTCATTCGAATCCTATCACCTAATAGCGCACCGCCGGTTTTACGTTTAGACGGATCAACACAGATGACAGCTATTTTAATATCTTCGAAACCATTGAGAAATCTTTGAATAAGCTCGTCCACTAAGGATGACTTACCGGCACCGCCTGTACCGGTTATTCCCAAAATTTTAGGTTTCTCTGATTTTCCAATAAAGACATTTTTCTCAAGAAAATCAGAGTTATACTTCCGCCCGTTCTCAATGGCTGAAAGATAGAGTCCCATCTCCCTTTGCCTAAATTTAGTTTCGTCCTTTACTTCAAAGGAAGCAACTGACTCAGCCGCTTGATTGATATCAAAATCACAGCCTTTTATAACCAGCTCAATCATCCCTTCAAGCCCCAGCTTTCGCCCATCATCAGGATGAAATATATGGGAAATACCGTAAGCCTCTAATTCTGACTTTTCCTCATGGACAATTACACCACCACCTCCGCCAAAGATTTTAACGTAGGAAGCTCCAGAATCATTCAGAAGATCACGCATGTACTTAAAGTACTCCATGTGTCCACCTTGATAACTGGAAATGCAAATTCCTTGAGCCCCTTCTTGAAGAGCACAATCCACGACTTCATTCACGGATCGATTGTGACCTAAGTGAATCACCTCAGCACCCATATCTTGCAATATTCTTCGCATGATATTTATTGAAGCATCGTGACCATCAAACAATGAAGCGGCTGTAACAATTTTTATGGGATGATTTGGTTTATAAGACATAATCTATTTTCCTAAAAATTCAGGAGCTCGCTTTTCAATAAAAGCCGTCACACCTTCCGTCTTGTCATCTGTCCCGAAAGCTTGACTGAAATAGTCCAGCTCAACAAGCAAGCCATCATTCAAGGTTTTCTGATACCCGTCATTGATACTTCTTTTACAAAACTCTACTGCCTTAGGACCTTTACTTGCAATTTCCTTAGCAATAGCAGTAGCTCGCTCTAACACTTGATCTGGCGGAACCACTTCACTTACAGCCCCATAGCTGAACAATGTCTCTGCTGAAAACATACCTCCACTCAAAGCCATTCTGCGGCAGTTGTTAAGTCCGACTGTTCGACTGAGCCTTTGTGTCCCACCATAACCCGGAATAAGACCTAGTCCGACTTCTGGTAAGCCAAACTTAGCTTTCTCACTGGCGATAATAAAATCACAACACAGCGCCAATTCAAACCCGCCTCCTAAAGCGAATCCATTCACGGCAGCAATAACTGGAAATGACATCTGCTCCATCAAGTTAAAAGCGGATTGCCCATTAGCAGAAAGACGTTTCGCTCCTTCTGAATCCATGGTTTCCATCTCTTTAATGTCCGCTCCAGCTACAAAAGATTTATCCCCGGCGCCCGTCAATACTAAACAGCGAACCGGATCCTCTAATAGTTGAGATAGAACTGTTTTTAACTCCTCAATAACCTGGTGATTTAAAGCATTCATCGCTTTGGGACGATTGATGGTTAAAATGCCAATATTTTCTTTTCTCTCTAATTTGATTGTTTCAAATGCCACTTTCAAACTCCCTATTGTGCGTAATTATAAAAACCACGACCCGATTTTCTTCCAAACCAGCCCGCTTCTACATATTTAGTCAGAAGAGGACAAGGTCGATACTTACTGTCTCCTAAGCCGTCGTAAAGAACGTTCATGATGGCTAAACAGGTATCCAACCCAATAAAATCAGCTAAGGTTAAAGGTCCCATTGGCTGGTTGGTTCCCAATTTCATTGCCGCATCAATGTCTTCCACTGAAGCGATACCTTCGTGTAAGGTGTAAACAGCTTCATTAATCATAGGCATTAGAATTCTATTTACCACAAATCCCGGCATATCTTTTGCCGACTCCACCCATGTTTTTCCTAAAAACTCAGCATATCCTTTAACTGTAGCAAACGACTCATCTGAGGTTTGTAATCCACGTATACCTTCGACCAATTTCATCAAGGGCACAGGATTCATAAAGTGCATCCCAACCACTTTATCTGGTCGGCGAGTGACTCCAGCAATTTTAGTTATAGAAATAGAAGAAGTGTTACTACACAACAAGGTTTCACTTGAGCAAACTTCATCCAATTGTTTGAATATATTTAATTTTAAATCAACATTCTCGGTCGCCGCCTCTACAACCATCTGACAGTCTTTTACCTTTTGAATATCCGTTGTAGTTTCAATTCGCGCAACCAGCTCTTTCTTTTGATCTTCCGTCATTTTTTCTTTTTTAATTAATCTATCGCATGACTTCTCAATAGTACTCATACCCTTATTGAGCGACTCCTCACTGATATCGACCATAACAACTCGAACACCCTTTTGGGCCATCACTTGCGCAATCCCATTTCCCATTTGTCCGGCACCGATCACCCCAGCTGACTGCAAAGACATACCTTCTCCTTTTAAAGTGCATAATATTGATGGCAGACTGTACTACAAGCCTTCCTGAAGGGGCAAAAGGTCACGCTGCATTAATTGCTAGAATGGAAGCAAAATTAAGGCTTTAAACGCCACTGAATCAGCAAAGATTCATTAGGTAAATCCTGGACAGGATCAAAGGTTTTTGTGCCTATTATAGCAACAGTTGAAGTGTCATATTTGTTCCCTAGCTTGAAACCTATACTTACCTCACTAGTATCATCCTTACCTACTTTGAAGTCTGGATCAAAAGTATCCGCCCTGAAAAGAACACCCCAGTATGGGGTCGCATTGTAATTGAAGTCCAAATGACCGGCATTAAATCCGGACGATTCGACCCCTTTTTGATCCACGTTCCCGGTGAGCGCTTGCATACGAATTTCCCATTTCTGAAATTCATATTCTAAAAACAAACCACCCATACGCCATTCTGAATTCGAATCCTTATCAAACTGGGCCAGACTCAGTGAAGAATTTGCTGTAGCCTCTTCTCTAAACGAACCCGTCGAACCCATAGCTCCTAATTTAAAATAGCGACTCGCTTGCCAGCCCCAGTTTCCAGTCACCCAAACTCTGCCATCTTCATTGCTGTCGGACTCACCATTATGAATAGTGAACTCCACAAAAAACTCGCGATGTTTTATATAGTAACTCAATCCAATGTCACGAAGGGGCAGAACTCCAACTTTATAAAAAAGAGGGCGACGAAAAAGCGTTTCCAACTCTGAGCGCCCACCCTCTATTCCAAATCGAATGGGTTGTAACCCCAGACGCCAGTTACCAGTGTCACCAATAACTTCCCCGTAGGCTTCGATGAGGGAGAGATCAAAATTGTCTCTTTCCTCGTCGGTGTATATAAATGCTGTTCTACCAATAGAAGAATCAGTGCCAATACTAAATACAGCAGATAGCTCAGGTTGGTATTTCCATCGGAAAGCGGCCTGTGATCCTTCAATATTCATATCCACTCGAAACGGCTCTTGAGTTTCTATACGAGGTTTTAACAGAATGTAATCAATGGAAAGTTCGCCTAATTTTTCATCGGCATACAAATTGGTGCCAAACAGAACGACTACAAATAGGGATAGAAACCGCATAGGAATATATATTAAAACCTAATGATTTGAATGATCAGCTCTAATAAGCGATCTGGACTTTTGTAGGTAGCTTTAAGGATTTAAACCCAACACACGCGCTCTGGCACGACGAGTTTGTCGCTTTTTGTACTCATCATGCTTTTGTGGACCAGTTAGACTTTTTAGATAGTTTTCATTATCCATAATTTGCACTTCAAATGGGTAAAAAAACGTCAAAGACTTTCCATTAAAATCCGTGACCCGCACACGCCTTCGCGAAACAAATTTCACAAACTTAAAATCGGGCCCTGAAAAAGCATTTGGCTTCTCTTTGAACTCTGCACGCTCCATTTCCTGATGAAACTTTTCTTTCAATTTTTCATCCACCTCTTCACTGGACAATTCTGTCTGTTCCGGAAATGTTTCCATGAGCTCTAAAAAAAGATTTACTGGATAAAGAGTATTATTAGATTGATCAGGTATAAACTGTGGCAAACTCACTAAATGACTGCGAACCATGTAGCGCATAACTCGGAAAACATCAAAAATAGTATGGGTAACAAATCGAAAACCCACTTTATCAAGCAGCCTAAAAGCCACAGCCTCAGGCTTTACTAAAAGTTTAATGATTGCCGAATCATCTTCTTTAAATGCTTTCACTTCATAATTTTGCAACGGAATGCTGTCTGAGGACTTATCACTCCCCAGGACTGTCCCGAATTTCGGATCCATAGAAACATGATCACCAATGGGCTTAATCACTTGGTTTTGAATATGAGGAAATTGGCTCGTAAATAAATCATTATCTATATGTACAATCACATGCATTACTCTAAGAATCGCGCACGCCCACTTTTGCAGTGAGTCTTCTTTAGTGTCTTTAGTGGATGCGTATATCAAAAGGTAACGAAGGTCCTTTAAATATTCACTGTCTGATATAGCTTCAGGTATAGCCTCTCCGGACTCCAGCAACTGCCTTTCTATAAAATCCACGGCTCGACGATGATAGGCCCACAGCTGTGCTAAATCATCCTCATTTTCATAATCATACCCATAGGCTTCGATAAACTCATTGGCTTGAGCAAGATCTTTCACTTTAAGGCGTGTAAAATCGATGGCAGAAAAACCTCCAACTAGGGAGTCCAAAAACTGAGGTTCAAATCGCGTATTCTGATACATCACATGATTGCAGGTTATTTTTGACAACAAGTCAATTTGAGCCCGGTTAGGCACAGGACCCCAAAAAAAAAGGCTATGCATTCTAGAGGGGGGGGGGATTGCATAGCCCTTCAAATCTTTAAATTATATTTTTAAACTAATAGCATGCAAAGAAGTCACAAAGTGGTACTTCAAAGAATCCCATGTAGCCGCTGGCGACTCCTGTACCTTGATAGTGCACATCGTTTTGAAAACCTATGTCTCCACGAAAGATTTGCATATTGTAATCAATCTGTCCTTCTAGAAAAATCACACCACCTTGCCAGTACAGCTCTACAGAAGCAAAGTCGCCCTGAACATAACCGCCAGAACCTTGATAGCCGTCAATCATTATGGGCCCTAAATCCGGCTGTTGAAGGGCAATCGAGTCGATAATCGCCATAGAGAAAGATCCATTATTGGAAATATACCCTTGATTATTATATTGTCCTGATGGATCAAAACCCTGATCTAGACTGACTCTAGCATGAAAAAATACACCCGATTGCATACCACATTGTGATCCAATCGATCCTGGCTGCTCACCAATCGCTGTCAATAATGCTGCTATAGCGTATTCAAAATCCTGTTGGTAACCACTATCATAGTAGACCTGACCCGAATAATCTCCTGTGTAGCCAGAACAAGAATTAGAGTATCCTGTGGTGCCAATGAAATTTCCATTGGAATCCACCACTTGATTTCCGACCGTTCGACCGGCGCGACTCACTCTCCTGGAATCGCCTCCCTTTTTGCTACAGCCCATAAAAACCATGCTAGCGAGTATTAATAATAGTATTCCTAATTTATTTGTTTTCATAATTATCTACCTAGTTCGTCTCCACCCTTATGTAGGGCAAAGATAGAGCCAGTCAGATCGAAGCTGTGGGCTGATCAGGAGCAAATACCATCCAGTTTTAGAAAACCGCTCTAATTAGGCAATGAACTGTCAAAAGTTTAGACAGTAGAATTCCAACAAGGTATCCGATGTCTCCTCAACGAGCAGAAGCTTTTGGTGGAATATAAAAGGCCGACCGGAATGCTTTTAAAAGATATTTAAAATGAAGATGTAGCGTAGGCCGATCTCTATGGGTATTTTGAATGGCAAACCAAGTGGGATTACCAGAAGAGTCTCGTTTCACTCCCGTCACTACCACCGCGTGACCGTTTTGACCTTGATTCAGAATTTCATAGTTTTGCGGCACAAATGGAGGACTTCTACCCTCTTCAGACAAATGCTCCCGAAAATGATTATAAGACAGCCAAACCGGCTTTCTATAGAATTCTACGATATTTGCCAACATATGAAGTGCTTGGGAGTTGTTAAAAGAAGGTATTTCCACGATTTGATCAACTATTTCAGCAAGCCTCTCTCCCTGTTTTTTTGACTGCATTAGACTTTCTGATCCCACACCTTCTAAAGCTCGAAGAACCAAACCATGTGCCTCTTTCCCTAGGGAATTGACTATATCCATACTTAAAGCACTTTTAACGTCTGCTCTAATTTCACTTAACCTTAAATACAACAATTGAGTGTATGTCGCTGCATTTATGAAGTCTCTCCATTCCGTTACCGACTCCATAGTTTTGGAAAAAAAATGTGGAGTGCGGCTTTGTAAAGTCAAAATATCGGATAGTGAGTCTATTCCTAAATATCCACTGCGATAAAATTCCATTTCCGATATAAAGCTTTTAGTAAAACTAAATTTTTCAGCTGGAATGGCACCATACTTCCTCAAAAAATTTGGGAATTCGCTTCGCCTTGCTGCCGCCATACCAAACTCCATAAATTGCAAATTTCTAAAATCCCCAGAATCAATGACCTTCTCAACCGCCTTCTGCATCCTCAAAATGTTTACAAAATCGCCACTAAACAATTCACCGGTATGGTACTCAAGAAATGTTAATCCTGACTCAGGCAAACAAGTTCCTGAACATTGAATCTTTTTTTGAGCTCTTCCCGTAACCCAAAAATCATACACTCCCTCCTTACCTAGACCCGGAACTCGGGGTTGGGACTCAAATAGAAGAGAACATAGAGGCTTTGCCGAAGGTACAGCCTTGACTGTCAATGCCGCAAAAATTGTCAAAAATGTACAAACAAAACGCACAGTTAGGAGCCTTATCTCATGAGTGTTTGATCTGAGGTCGCTTTCAATTCTACGATTTAAGAATTGCAAACCCCGCTCCAAAAAAAAGGGCAGACTCCATTGGATCTACCCTTTGTTCACAGCATTTATTAAAACAACTTAATAGAATGTGGTTTTGTTGTTCGCCATGGCCACTAAGCTTTCTGAGGGCTTAAATCGGATCCCCAATCGCTGAGCATACTCTTCCAACTGTTGAACCACGTACTCTGCACCTAAGCTGTCGGCGTATCTTAACAAACCACCTCTAAACGGCGGAAAGCCTGTCCCCATAATCATAGCCAAATCACATTCTCCGGCGGTCTCACAGATCTTATCTTCTTTTAAGGCCCGAGCAGCCTCGTTAATCATTTGCAAAATTCCCCGTTCGATAGCTTCCTTAGAAGAGATTCCACCTTTGGGTTTCGGCAAACCCAATTCAGCATAAACAGTCTCATCCACCTGAGTATCACGACCTCTTTCATCGTAGAGATAGAACCCTTTGCCATTTTTGCGACCTAAGCGCTCTGAGTTTGCGGCCAATTTCTTAGAAAGCTCGCTCACTTCAATGCGTTCTCCCAAAGACTCTTGGAAAATTTTAAGTACCTTTATACAAACATCGAGACCCACTTCATCCATAAGGCGGAACGGCCCCATTGGCATACCAAAATTATGCGTATAATAGCGATCCACTTCTTCAATAACAGCACCTTCTTCTAAAATAAACATGGCCTCAGCAAGAAGAGGTAACAAGAGGCGATTCACCAAAAATCCAGGACCATCTTTTACCACTACGGGAGTTTTACCCATACGTTTGGTTAAAGAATAAATGGTCGCCACTGCTTCGTCAGAAGTGTGTTCACCTCGAATGATCTCAACCAGCGGCATTTTATCTACTGGATTGAAAAAATGCATTCCCACGAAGTTTTTAGGATTGGGATGACCTTTTGCCATTTCTGTAACACTTAAGGAACTGGTATTGGTGGCAATCACACAATTGTCTTTGCAATGTTTCGCCGTTTCCCCAATGACAGATTGCTTGATTTTCATATCCTCTACGATCGCCTCAATGACAACATCTAGACCTTTGAATCCAGAATAGTCTAAAGTACCTGACACTCTCGCCATGCGGTTTTCAAATTCATATTTAGTTAATCTTCGGCGCTTTAACTTCTTTTTCCACAGAGATTTAGCATGATCAAAGCCCTTAGCAATGGCATCGTTTGTGATATCTTTCATCCTCACAAAAACACCTTTGTCAGCGGCCACATAAGCTATTCCACCACCCATCACTCCAGCCCCTAAAACCCCAATGGAATTTACTGGATAAGGATCTACATTCACTCCGGGCACACCACTTTGCTTTTTAACATCCTCTAACAAGTAAAATAGGTTGATAAGATGCTTACTAATCTCCGTCACTGCCACTTCACAAAAACCTTGAGCCTCAACCAACAGAGCTCGCTCGCGATTGGAGTAATTATAGGTTTTCTTGATGACATCTAAAGCTTTTAGAGGAGCCGGATAAAATCCTTTTGAGTTTTTCATCACAGCTTCCCGTGCTTTCTTGAACACAAGAGGTCTACCTAGAGGAGACTCTAAAAAGCTATCCATGAAACCTTTAGGCGCATACTTCTTTTTTCTTTTTGGTTTCTTGCCTTCAACCATCTTTTGAGCAAAAAGTAGCGCCTCATCCTCGAGAGTGTTCGGATTGGCAAGCACATCCACCAATCCTTTTTTCTTCGCACGTTTTGCATCTAAAGATTTTCCAGCAAGAATGATATCTAACGAGGACTGTAGCCCCATAATTCGAGGCATTCGCACACAACCACCAAATCCAGGAATGATACCCAATTGAACTTCAGGTAATCCAATCCGAGTTTTTTTGGAGTCCGTCGCCATTCGGTAATCTAAACACATAATAAATTCGCATCCCCCGCCGAGACATGCACCATTTATTGCAGCCAAAGTGGGCATAGGAAGATCTTCTATGAGATTGAAGATTTCATGCGCCTGAGTGAGAGCATCCATGTACTCTTCTTTTTTCTTCATTTTTTTAATCTCATCGATGTCGGCACCAGCCACGAAGATATCTTTTTTCCTAGAAATAAAAACCACAGCCTTGTAACTGGATGTTTTTAATTCTTCGACCACTTCTTTGAGTCGAGACATCACTGGAGTTGAAAATTTATTGACCTTTTCGCCTTCTAAATCAAATTCGACGAGAGCCACTTTGCCTTTATCTACAATGCGAATGCTTTCATTCATGAGAATTGTCCTTGGTGTAATTTAGATGGTGTTATTCAACTCTGTTTTCCCAAGAAAGTCACCACCAATAACAGGCAATACGGATACCTTTGAGTCAGTTGCAATCAAATTGTCGAAGGCATCTTCGAACTTTAGTCATCAATACCATGAGAATTGGTTTTCAGGTCCTGAACCGCAAAACCCCCTCTTGCTGCCAATTAAAAAAGCATATTTCTAGGTGCCCCTGAAAAATCTAGTCACCCGTGTCTTTTTTGTGCTGCGGCAAATTCCTGAAAAGAGGGATTAAATCGTTTGTGGGCCAGGTTTTCCCATTGTTATTATCTGAGGAATTGTCACAAGCAAAAGGATAGTCCCCCATGGGTCGTACAAAATTTGAAAAAGCTGCATTGGAATACCATTCCGAAGGTCGGCCAGGAAAAGTCGTAGTCACAACAACAAAAGATTGTAGCACAGAAGAAGCTTTATCATTGGCTTACTCCCCGGGAGTCGCTGCTCCCTGTAAAGAAATAGCCAAAGATCCCAGCAAAGCCTACGAGTATACGGCAAAAGGCAACCTGGTGGGCGTTGTCACCAATGGAACAGCGGTGTTAGGCCTTGGAAACATTGGCCCCCTAGCTGGCAAACCTGTCATGGAAGGTAAAGGCGTACTGTTCAAGCAGTTTGCCGATATTGACGTATTTGATATTGAGTTAAACTGTAAGGACACAGAAAGCTTTATCTCAACCTGTAAAGCACTTGAACCCACTTTTGGTGGAATCAACCTGGAAGATATTAAAGCTCCTGAGTGTTTTGAAATTGAAGAGCGCTTAAAGAAAGAAATGAATATTCCAGTGTTCCATGATGACCAACATGGCACGGCGATCATTGCCGCAGCTGGATTGATTAATGGCCTAGAAATTACCAAAAGAAAACCCAAAAATACGGTGGTTGTTTTTAACGGAGCCGGAGCTGCGTCTATATCCTGCGCTCGACTGTTTAAAAAATTGGGAATTCTACCCAAAAACCTACTTATGTGTGATTCAAAAGGTGTTATCCATGATGGCCGTGATGACCTTAATAAATTTAAAGAAGAATTTGCTGTAAAAACCAAAGCTCGAACTCTCGCCGATGCTCTGGATGGTGCGGATGTATTCGTAGGACTCAGTGTGGCCGGTGTTGTCACTCCAAAAATGCTTAAAACTATGAAAAAGAATCCCCTAGTATTTGCAATGGCGAATCCGGATCCTGAAATCGACCCAAAAGTCGCATTAAAAACCCGAAAAGACGTCATTATGGCTACGGGCCGGTCCGATTACCCCAACCAAATTAATAACGTTTTAGGATTTCCCTACATCTTTCGGGGAGCACTTGACGTTAGGGCCACCCAAATTAACGAAGAAATGAAACTCGCTGCAGTGAGAGCTATTGCAGCTCTTGCCAAAGAAGATGTTCCAGAGGCTGTCAGTGCCGCTTATCAAGACAAGCAATTCTCCTTTGGACCGGATTACATTATACCGAAACCTTTCGACCAACGTGTTTTAGTGAAAGTCGCCAGTGCTGTAGCCCGTGCGGCCATGGAATCGGGAGTTGCTACTCAGCCCATCGAAAACTTTGAAGCCTATGAAGAACAACTTATGGGTCGACAGGGATTTCGACGTGGATTTATTAAAGAAACAATCAACAGAATTAAGTCCCAGTCTAAACGCAAGAATAATTGCAAACCGACCTTGGTTTTCCCAGAGGCTAGAAGTACAAAAATGTTGAAAGCCTTAAAAGCCGTCATCGATGAGGACATCATCAACCCGGTACTAATTGGATACGAAGATGCGGTGAGAGATCGAATAAAAGAATTGGAACTGGAAGGATTCGATTCTATTCCTATCATCCAACCCTCCGCTCATCCAAAGTATGCTCAATATGTAGAATCCTTCTATGAAATGCGACAAAGAAAAGGTGTTTTGGAGGCTGAGGCCGAACGACTTATGGCTGATCCTTATCATTTTTCTGCAATGATGGTGAGAGAAGGAGATGCCGACGGCCTTGTTTCAGGTGCACTTCGCAACTACGCCGACTGTGTTAAGCCCATTTTACAGATTATTGACACCGACGTTGGATCACTGGCTTCCGGACTCAACATTGTATTGTGGAAAAATAAAATGATGTTTTTTGCAGACACCACAGTGAACATAAACCCTACAGCTGAAGACCTCTCTAAAATCGCCTATTACGCCGCAAAAGTTTCTAGGTATTTTAAACAAGAACCTAAGATTGCTATGGTGAGCTTTTCAAACTTTGCCGGCCAACAGGAAAACCCAAGAAAAATGCAAAAGGCGGCACAGATTTTTAAATCGCATCACCCGGAAGCGGTGGTAGAAGGAGAGTTACAGGCCGACGCCGCTGTGAATCCAGACATCATAAATAGACTCTTCCCTTTTAGTGAACTCAAAGACGGAGCCAACATCCTCATTTTCCCTAATTTGGATGCCAGTAATGCTGCCTATAAATTAGTTCAGCAAATGGGTGGCGGCGAAGTTTTAGGTCCTTTTCTTATGGGATTAAAAAAACCAGCTAACGTACTGCAGAGAACTGGAACCGTTGAGGACGTCATTAATACCATTGTCCTCACTGCACTGGAATGCCAAGCCTTCAAGGAGCCTCAACCTGTCTTCAAATAGCAACCCTTTGAATAATGATCGTGCTATTATCATAGGCACCGGCCTCAAGAAGGATAGCCTTGTCGAAATCAAAGAGTCTTTGGTTGAGCTCGAAGATCTAGTTTTTGCGGCCGGCGGCGAAGTTGTGGGATCATTTGTTCAGGTTTTGGAAAAATACAACGCGGCCACTCTACTTGGAACAGGTAAAGTAGAAGAGGTGAAAGAGTTAGTTTCGGATACAGAAGCGCAATTAGTAGTGATCGACCATGAACTCTCAGGGGTACAGAGCCGAAACTTAGAACAGGCTTGGCAATGCCGAGTTTTAGACCGAACCCAGCTCATTTTAGATATTTTTGCACTACGCGCAAAAACCTATGAAGGAAAGCTTCAAGTGGAGTTGGCCCAACTCATGGATCAACTCCCAAGAATGCGTGGTGGATGGCTAGGGTCTCTCTCCCGCCAAGGTGGTGGAATTGGAACCAGAGGGCCTGGAGAGACAGCCCTTGAAATAGATCGACGAAGAGCTCGAGAACGAGTCAAGATCATCAAAAACAAGCTCGAACAAGTTCGAAGTCATCGAGAGCAACATCGGTCACAGAGAAAAAAGAACCAGGTACCTAGCTTTGCTTTAATTGGCTATACAAATGCCGGCAAAAGCACCCTATTAAACAAGCTTACAAATGCCAATGTGTTTGTAAAAGCACAGGCCTTTGCCACTCTCGACCCCACCACCAGAAAACTTCACTTAGAAGGTTTTGGCCATGTATTACTCACCGACACTGTGGGTTTTATCCGAAAGCTTCCTACCCACTTGATAGAAGCTTTCAAAGCCACTCTTGAAGAAAGTGGGGATGCCGATGTACTCGTACATGTTATTGATCTATCCAACGATCAAATGGAAAAGCAGATTCAAACGGTCCAAGATCTAATTGACGAATTAGGTTGGAACGAAAAGCCAATCATTTATGTATACAACAAAGTGGATGCAGCCTCCCCAGAACGACAGTTTAAAGTAAAATATCACCCCAAAGTCTTCATTAGTGCAATGACTGGAGAAGGAATCGCTAAGTTCAAAGACATGCTTAGAGAAACACTACATTCACTCACCCAGGAAGTAGAGCTTTTTATTCCTAAAGATCAAGAACAGATCATCTATGAAATTGGCAGAACTTCAAAAATCACTAGCCAAGAACCCAACTCTAGAGGCGTTGTGTGCAGAGTGAAAATGACAGATTCTGAACTACATAAATGGTCCCACTATCTTATAAATGACTGATAAAATATATGGCCATTGCTGATATTTTAATCTGCCCAAAACCAGACCATTAACACGACCACCGTTAGATCCAAAAATTTTGGAACTTTCATCTCAAAAACAGATGAATCTTTCATGCAAATAATTGGAATCTGTTCAAGGAACTCAATTAGGAAATACCTCAAAGAATTGCCATCGAATTTGAATTTCAACTTTTTGTAGGGTAACCTTAGACAAAGTACTTTAAAATTGACTGAATTTTTAATACCCATTTTAAAAATGGTGCCTACGGCTGAAATAGAGCGAGTTTTTCAATGTTTAAGATCATTTGCATTTTAATTTGCCTGATATGGAGCAGTTTGAGCCTCGGCGCTAACTCATACCCGCTTTCCCGCTTTAAATATTCCTATAAACAATTGGATACAAAAACCATCCTTTGCCAAGCTCGCTACAAATTGGCTCCAAATAGATTTGATTATAGAGGTAGCATTGCCGTGCAAAACGGGCAAAAACCAGCAGCAGACTATCTAAAAGCTAAAGCCATTGCTGACAACAGCTTAGTTTTCCAGATAAAAATTAGTAAATCTGGATCTACCATTACTAACGTAAACTATCAAAAATCAAACGATAAAAACCTCCAAGCTTATCTCTCAGAAATCTCTGAACAGCGAAAAGGCTTAACTTTGCTAGCTCTGAAATCACTTGATGATGGTTTCACTCAATTTTACAAAGAAATGCCACTCACTCTAAAAAGTACACCCAGTAAAACTAGAAAAGGGTATTGGGAATTCGTAAACCTAAAACTCAATCGCAAACTTTTTATAAAAGGCCAACTCGATACAATATTTTATCAAGATGTTAAAAGTAACATTGTAGTAAAATACACCTTTAAAAAAGGAAGAGATGGCAAATGGCTGTTAGCTTCCAGATCTTGGATTAACAATGGTTTTGAGCAAGATTTATGGAAGTACAAATTCAAAACTCTGAATCAACACCCCATCATAGATAAAATTGACATGTCCCTTGGAACGACTCCTTATGCCACAATTCAGTTTTCTTCATGTAAGAGTGATGGCTAATAACTGAACAGATCGACAATTATGGGGCATTACTTCATCCGTATTTTATAAACTTCTTTTATCTCGGAATGCCCAATTCGCTTCTTCCATCAAAAACGAGTTCATTTGCTCTAGGATGATCTTTTCTAATGTAATGCAAAAATACCTGTGACTGCCAAGATCCATTAAATTGTAGGCGAGAATGACTCACCTGTTCCCCTAAATAGAGAACCCCGCAGCTCGTTTTGGTTACCAATGGAACATCTAAGCCGTCTTTTAAATGAAACCAAAGTGGCCAATCATATCTACCATCCGAACCCAGACAAAGAGAAAGTGAAAACTGACAGGCAGAACGATCAGTATGCTTCTTTAGGTAGTCACCATGTTCGTAATAACGATAGTAGCTATAAGTCGGTAAAACATTGGTACCAACCACTGACTCCACCGTGGGCAACAAAGTTAGAAGTAGATGATCAAATAGAGGGTGTCCATACTCTCCAAAACCGCCCCGATCCGGAGTATCAAACTCACCAAACTTACGAGCTTTCAATTTTCTCTGCCTGGAAACTTTTGCTAAGTGATCACAGATACTGAAAGGAAGAAGTTTCTCTAGAAACAGAAAGCCTTTCTCTTCTAAGGCCTGATATTCTGTACTGTTTGCAACATGTCCATCTAACGATTCCAAATTCAGAGCCCTAACATTCGATCTAGACTATCGTGGGTACGTAAATGCACCATCTCATGCTTTCTCTGCAATCTTTCTAAAGGAACTCTGAATAATCGAGTGAATGAATATCCATTCTTTCCATCAAATAAAAAATCAAAATGATGCCGTAGGCGATCGAATGCATAACTCTTTTTCCCCACTTGAGTGTGCATACTGAAACCGGATTCGCTATACAACTGCATTAACTCAGACCGACCCCAAGTGTCCGGCAGATGCCCTAACGAGTATTCAGAGTTCGACAGCATTTGGTGAGAAAAAGATGCAGCTAATCCTGGGGTGGCCAATTGGAAGAAAGGCACACCTTCTCTACCTGTTTTTTCAAAGTACCTCCAAAGACAGGACAAATTCTCATCAGGAACACCTCGCCAATACTTTTGCCCGTTAAATACTCCAGGCAACATAGGGGCAGATCCGAGAATAGGCACTCCATGAATCTGATCAAACATCCATAAAACGACGGTGGTTTCAGGGCCCAAACACCCATAGTTTAATGAATAGTCATAAAATTTACCGGACAGAAAGAAATCAACTATTGGCAAATCAATCACTTTATAACTTAAACCTAAGGACTCCAAAACCTCCTTAGCAAAAGCCACTTCACCATCATTGAAGCCTCCTGAGAATTCTAACACTGAGATATCAAAAGACACTTCTGCCTTTAAAAAAGCTTCCAACATAACCAAACTATGCAAACCACCAGAAAAACACAAATGGAGTGGCAAACTTGATTTCTTTGATAGGATCTTCACTGCATTCACAGCTTCAAGATGGGGAGCCAGTGGGTCACCATCAATACATGCAAGTTCTGTAACAAACACATCACCTTCAGTGACATCTGGATAGTTTAAAAACAACTTATGGAAAGGCTTTTTTGGCTTAGAGAGATTAAACATGAATCCCCTCCGTACCCAATGACCCTAAACTGACCGGAGCCATATTTTTGCTAAATAGGCTTTTCTCACATTTCCTCAAAAACTCAGCAAAACAATCCTTAAAAAAACATTCATTTTCTAAATTAAATCCGTAATCATCAACGAACTCAATTTCGCAACCAATGTATTTTAAAAATAAAAGTGATGTGGACTCGCGAAAACCAATACTCAAAGTATAAACTTGACGATTTAAATCAGAGAACATTTGCTTTTCATATTCAGTTAAGTCTGAGAGCCCCAAATGATTTAAAATGAGTTCAGAATCCATTGGATTATAATCTATTCTAGAGAAATAAAAGTTGCACAAAACATATGAATAGAAAAGATAACGAAAAACCAGCTTTGCACCATGCCTATAGGCCAAATAATTAAAAACGCACTGTGAGCTTTTACTGTATTTTACATAGGAATTAAGATCGGCCATTTTCAAATGATTCAGCTCTGTCTGCATATAAGTGAAGATAATTTCAATGGTATTGGCGAAGGATTCAGACCCTATAAAATACATCAAAAACTTTTTATCTAAAATATCCCCTGGATACTTTAATGGCCCACCCCCATTCAACCACTCATTTGAAATGCAATGGGCACTTTCATGAAGAATATAGTTTTTGACTGTTGAACTAAATGTTGCCACCTCCCAAGGAACATCATGCTCAGTGCAGAATCCGTTCTCAAGAAGGCGCTCAAATGGCTCTATGTTGTTTTTCCACGGAAGAGTCTTTTGCTGGTATATTCTATTTAAAGTCAGCATTGAAAAGTCAGTGTAGACTTGATTGATCGCATCTCCCTCTTTAGAAAACTGATAACCTAAGTCAAGAACGACATCTCTGATATTTTTATAAAGCTCATTGTGCCTGTAAAGGAAGCCGTCACCTAATACGTTCGACAGTGGTGTTACGGACTGGAACTCTTCGTGCAACTTAAATAGAGATTCAATATTGGCATCCATATTAACCTGCCACCATTAAATCGTATGTTTTAAAATACTGAAATTCTAATCTCACGCTTCCCACCACTCAAAGTCACTCCACGATTAATAAACTAGCAGAAAAAAGTCATCACTAATTTATCCAAAACTAGAGTTTCGCTAAATGGGACATATTTATTCACAATACCTTTAAAGAAAAGGGGCTGAGCCCAGCCAAACCATCAAAAAATGGGCCGGGAGATAAAACCTGATCTAATTTTGGTAGCTCTGAAAAAACACTAAGCAATGGGTGTCAAAGAAGGGTTACAAACGGGTTTCGCAGTCAAATGCTCATCTTCAAAAACCACTTCATTGTATTTTCCGTCAATAAATGTATGTTCAGAAACAATGGCTTCCGCAGGAACAATAAATTCCCGAATGCCATTAGTGGTTTCATTAGCGTTGGAACTTTGGGAATTACTTTTTGCTCGGATGACTCTCGGCCAACTAAATAGCAATCCGGGAACGGCACTTAGCGCTGAGAGGAGCATTCTTCGCTTATTCTTTTTGATATTCATGGTGACCCCTTGGCCAACAACATATTTAAAGTTACTTATCTTGTCAAATTGGGGTTTATATTTTTATCTAAACGCTCTAGAACAAATACTTAAATCAGTTACGAAAGAAATCTGTGAACAATGTAAGACTACAAATTACGAAAGCCTGTCATAAATCATGCCTGCATTGTCCAGAATCAAGATTGCATTCCAACGCAATGACCTCAATCAGTCATTTGTTTATTGAGAAATGCATTTGTACCTTTTTAGACCAATGGCCTTCCAAAACTCGAGTGACGGTCACTGGAGGCGAACCCTTCCTACATCCTAACATTGACAGAATCTTGTTTACGCTTCGCTCCAGCAAATGGATTCAACCTACACTCTCAACTAACGGAGAGCGGATTCTCCAAGAGCCACAATATTTCGATGAACTTGAAAAGTTTATGGGAAACTTAGAGATACTATGCTCATTGGACGGACCACATAGGCGTCATTCCTATTTGCGTAATGACTCGTCTAGCCATCAAAAGACCATTGAGTTTATCACTCAGCTACAGAGCATGAAATACCCCCCAACGATTCGCCTGAATACCATTCTAGGAAGAGACCACAGAGACTGGTTAAGTGGGTTTCTGGAAGAAATTGATGAACTCCATTTAGACTCCATTCGTCTCATTAATCCAGAGACCTATAACATCACCTACCCAGATCTTTGGAACAAGGCGGTACAGCCACTTGATAAAACAGATCTTCATAACCTTGCATCAGACTTGTTAACCTATGAAAAACGATTTGAAACCCCTGTACATTTTCTGGAATTAGGAGATGGGTCTGCCAACGCACCCGATGTATTTGCTGACATAATGCCTCCAAATATTGTGAAAATTCAAACCCGAATTGACCAACGCTCTAAATACAATACTTTTATGTCTCAAATGGGAGGGACCTGATAGATGTCACTTAATCTTTCACAAACTTGGAGTTCCAACGGTCATTTTGTAACTGGTTACTCAGAAAATGGGACGCATTTCTGTAAAATAGATGGATCTGACCATACTCAATTGCAAAGTCCTTTTTCAGAAGCTCAAAGGGCTGCACGTTCCATCGCGAAGGCTGCAGAAACTTATGATCTCCCAATTGTACTCTGCCTCAGTGGAGGAATCGATTCCGAGGCCATGGCCACAGCATTTCTACATGAAAAAATACCGTTCAAGGCCGCCACTCTGGTTTTCGATGATCAACTCAATCATCACGATACAGATTCAGCCATCGCCTTTTGTAAGGAAAATAGTATTGAACATGAGCTTCATCAAATTAACATCTTACAATTCTACGAAAAGGATAGGCACATAGAGTATGGCTACAAATATCGTTGTCAGTCGCCGCAGCTGGCAACTCATCTTTATTTACTGGATCATATCACTGGATTTCCAGTCATCGCGGGCCAACCGATGGAACTCTATTTTAAAAATGATAAAATTTGGCCCATTTTACCGGGTGATTTACACTGTGTTTATAACCGATATTTTCAGGTGAATCAGAGACCTGGAATTCCCAACTTCTTTTTTTACTCCCCTGGCCTCATTCAGTCCTTTTTTAATACGACATCCTTTAAAACCTATATCGGAAAAGGCTTTGATGGCACTTTAGTGGATCGATATGGGTACGACCTTAAAGTAAAATCCTATCAAGAAGGAGGCTTTCCCGTTCAAGCTAAAGCTGGAAAATATACGGGATTCGAAAAAGTGAGAGAATACTATGACGAATTGGATAACATGGAACATGGTATAGCTTACAACAAAAGGTACAGATCACCCCTAGAGGAAATCAGCCCATTTCCTGAAAAGGAAAAACACTATCTCCCCAAGCAATTGGATGAGCAATTTAAATGCATAGCCGACGAATTCAATGGAGATGTATGAAAACCTTATACAGACTCTACTTATTACTCATCGCCTTCCCTTTGATGGCATCCTGCCATAGTGCCCCAAAGGCAACATCCACCGATTATACATTTACTTCTGACTGGTTCAGTCCTGTCATTCCCCTATGGGAAAAGACATTTGCCTCGTTTGCTGAAAAAGAGGACTTTAAATATTTAGAAGTTGGGGTCTATGAAGGCCGATCATTTTTTTGGGTTCTTGATCATCTAGCCCGTGGTAAAAATGCAGAAGTTCATGCACTGGATGTATTCCCAGATAAAATATTTTACACATTTTCCGCTAACTCAGTACTTTCAAAGCAAACTAGTAAAATTCATGTGCATAAAGGCTATTCAAGAGAAGTATTACCAAAACTAGTTAATCATAAATTTGATATGATTTATATCGATGGATCTCATATTGCAAAAAATGTCATGTTGGATGGACTACTCGCTGTAGAACTATTAAACCCTGGCGGTTACATTATCTTTGATGATTATGAAATGATGCCCCACTTGCCATTACCCTTAAGACCACGACACGCCATTAACAGTTTTGCTATCTACAATTCCAATCACCTTGAAATTACCCATAGAGGTCGCCAGGTCATCTTTAGGAAAAGGAACTTTCAATGCCCAGAAATACTCGATAATTTTGTATCCCAAGTACATGAGCACTGTTACTACTGGAATCAGTATCAATTGAAAAACACACGAAAAGGTCTGTACGATAAGAGAGGCCGAAAAATCAGTTTATCTATCTCGGAAGAAAAGTCCTTACTATCCTATCTTGTCCGACCATCAAAAAATCTAAAGTTACCAAAACGCTTAAAAGATCTTATTTGGAGCACCCAATCGGTAGACTAAGTTTAAGGAAATTTCATACAAGTGTTTTAGTACAATCATATGGAAAAATTCCAATATTAACCCTGTTCTTCCTCATATCTCATTCATTCTGGCCAACCTATGTTTCGGCCGCAAAATACGTAATTACATTCGATGACCCTAAGTTAAATGATAGCGTGATGCACTCAGGGCAAAAGATCGATAATCTTATCCGAACAGCATTAAAATCTCATTCATTACGTTCGATTCTCTTTGTTAGTGGCCATCGTCTAAACACCAAAGAGGGAGCAGAACTTTTAGAAAAGTGGGATAAAGAGGGACACTGGATCGGGAATCATACCTATTCGCACACATCTATCGATGACCCTAAGATAAATGCATCGCAGTTTATTAAAGATCTTGAAAAACAGAGGTCACTCATTCAACATCTTAATAACTATAGACCGGTATTTAGATACCCATTTTTAAAAATGGGCTCTTCCCTTTCAAGAAGAAATGCTGTTCATCGATATCTTCAAAACAATAAAATAAAACATGGATTTGTCACTGTAGATACCTCTGATTGGTACATCTCCCATCGCCTAGAAGAAGCATTAAAAAATAACCCAAATTTGGACCTCACTCCATATAGAATGTTTTACCAGCAACATATACTTGAAAGGTTGGAGTACTATGATCAACTTGCCAAAAAACACTACGGCACTATTAATCATAGCCTTCTCCTCCATCACAATTTGATAAATGGACTATTCCTAAATGACCTCATTGTGTTTTTAAAAACAAAAGGCTGGGAGGCCATAAACGTTGACAGTGTTTTTAACCAAAAAATCGAGAGCTATTTGCCACCCCTGCAAAGCGAAGGCTCGAGTATAATTTGGTCCCTAGCGAAGCAAAAGGGTGAAAAAGGGTTACGACACCCACCAGAACATGGCAGCTATGAAAAAGTAAAATTAGACCAACAAGGTCTATAAAAAACGGTTTTCAGTCGATACAGCTTTTTCGAATTTCAGCGTCTCGGATAGGAGGAAAAGAGATCTCTCCCTCCCCCTTACTTTCATCATAAGTGAACCACATGGGCATAGTGTACCTGTCGCCACCTTTAATTTCTGCCACACCATGTAGAGTGTGATTTGGATTGGGGAAAATGACGAGCATTCCTTTTTCTGGTGCAATTTTCATTGGCTTTTTAGGCCTATAAAACAGAAGTTCACCGCCCTCATAGCCGTCATTTAAATAAAGAACCGCTGTATAGACCTGATAAGAAAAGTCCCTATGCATATTGAGCGCCATACCATCTGGCCAACGAACCAGGTGGGTATACCCACAATAAATTTCTTTCTCACCATAGAGTTCTTCTAACTTCTCAAATGTTCTGGTCCTACAATCTCTTAAAATAGCTTTTACTGGATGATCTGAAGGAATATAGGGGTAAGCCAACACACGGTCATTGTAATATTGCCGTTGATCAGAATTCTTAAAAGTCACATTTCTCTTGTGATAGTCGATCAACTTCTCGCAATCTTCAGAATTCAGAAAGTCAGGAATCGTATATATCTTTGAAGAGTCGACTTTCACTTCTGGCACATCGGCTTTAGACCCTGCTTTAGATCGATTTCCGAAAAGTATGTTTTCAAGATATTTCATAAAATCCAATCAGCGGGTGGTCTTTCTCCACAGATATCCATTGGTCCGCACGAGTCATCTTAACAAGGAACGTAAACTCATCATCAGCCACTTCCCCAGGGAACACCCCAAATGCACAACTCATTCCATCAACAAAATAATTTGGGGGCGGACCAAACATTTGACCAGCAATACATTGGGTTAACATCTCTTGCTTCACCCTTAGAGAAATGGTTCCCCCTCCAATTTGGGAGGAGACAATTTCTTCAAACTTTGGATCAATGTTTACACAGACATCTTCTGGAGCAGCCCCACCATTCCAAAATACCTGAAAATCAACAGGCGCTACTATTACATGCCCTAGCGTATTCGCCTGACTGAGCCACTGGGGTATCTCAGGAAGCTTTTCCTGCCAATTTCTTGTAGTTCTACATTCGAGTGATCTCAAGTCGATTTATCCTCCTGGATCAAGAATATCCACGATTCACAAAGGCCTTATTTAGACCACAACCTTCTATCACCTTGTTGAAGCTAAATAAATCATTTGACTACATGTGTTGGCCTGGAATCACGATTTTACCGCAATGCTAGATTTGGCTTATTCCCCAAACTTCAGACATATTGTATACTTATGATCTAAATATCTTCCAAATGATGAGCCAATGATTTTCCGACGATTGCATAAAAAGTATAGCGAACTCTTTGCACTGCAGGAATGGAGTGAATGCTCTGGCGTTCGAAACTTGTTAGTGGTTCTATACATTCATTTAGGCGCATTTCTAGTGTACACGGAACGAGCCTATGTTGGCAGCTCACTACCTGAAAAGGTCAATAAACTTGTTTGCCCACCCTATTTTCAAAATTGCGGACAATGGAATCAACTTTTAACCTTACCTGATGGCTGGGGATATGAGCTTTGGGTAACATTTTTATTCACTACATATTTTTTAAGTCTGGTTTTTTTCATAAAAAAGCAATGGGTCCTTGTACACATATCTCTATTCTTTCTTTTTCTATGGAAAATGGCAGCACAATGGCTTTTGTCTTATTCAATACTTTTTGAATATGCCTACTTTTCTGATGTATTTTTCTTCATAGTCCTGTTTTTTCGAAATAGGTTTAAACTTTCTCAATGGGCATTGAGCTTACTTTATCTACTCGCTGCCAAAGTTAAATTTACTGATTCTTGGATTCTGGGGACTTACTTCACATCTTCAAAAGTGGGGATACCCCTCATCACCGATACCTGGATCCCCATCGCGTCTCAAAGCGTAATTTTGTTAGAACTCATCGGACCGTTTTTTCTTCTCTTTGGAAATAGGAAAGTTAAACAATGGGCCTGCATAGCCTTCCTCTTCTTTCATATTTTTTCTGTTCCCATTATAGGTGTTGGTTTTCCCATTTACGTACTTCCTCTTTTATACACTCTTTTTATTATGGAGAATTCTTCGACGACACCCCACAGTCCTTCGTTTTTTCAAAAAACTTTGGCTTCTGCAGTTTTTGTTTTCTTGTTTTTAGTCAGTCTAGTTCAGTGGGCTATACCTGGAGACGAAAGATACACTCAAGAAGGCCGTGGAATTGGATCCGCTATGATTGATGCCAACCATCAATGTAAAGTTGAAATATGGGATAATAAATCAACTCAAGAAATGTCCCCAGAAGAATACACTTATAGTCGAGCTTCCAATAGATGTTGGACCTATGCCATTTGGTTTAAAGAACGCTATAGATGCATGGAATCTAAAACTATTGGTTTGAAAATTTACCATTCTATTAATAGCGGCCCTATGTATAGAATTGTGAATGAGCCCAACATCTGCAAACTTAGCTATAAAGCTTTTAGTCACAACGACTGGATAGAAACTCCGAACGATTCCACTACGCATCTGGGGTACCCGCCACCCAACCTGTATCGTACAGAACTGGATCAGCAAGAAATCGTTTACACCGAATCTCCACAAACACGTCCCAGTGGAACCCAAAGCCTTCTACAGCCACACTTAAGAACACTCAGTAAATCATTGATGTTTGTTTGGTGGTTACTAATTCTTTTCTATTTCTATGCTTTTATAAATCATTTTTGGATTAGAAAAAATAAAACCTAGAAGGTTCTACTTAAGTAGTTCGACACTGAGCTCTTCCATGAGATATCCCAAGCAATCTTGATGAATCACACGTACATCTTTTGTGAACATGGAAGGTACACAAGATTTTTTAAATCTTATTACGCCCTCTTCATATGTGAAGTATTCGCTCGACCTATCTTCACCCTTTTCATCCAACACGATAATTTTTGCTTTCTCATTATTCACTAAACCGATACTCTCTCCCACCTTCACTGATTGAAAGTTTAACTCATCAAAATGAGGGAAGAAGGAAAAATCTGTACTAGTGTCTCCAGTAAAACTTACCGTACATGCATCCGGTATCAATAACTTGGTATAACTATGATAAATATTTATCTCATCCGCTCTCGGTGTTACCTCGGCCAAACGATCCAAATGCAGCAATTGATCAACAAATCGAAATGCATTCTTTTCCTGCTCTTTATCATTCGGCAGACCACACTCAATGGTCATACCTGTCATCATTGCTGCCAACCTGTGCGAAAGTACTTCCATAGGGTTTATAAAATAAACACAATTTTTTGAAAACCTTTTGGCCAGTTGAGCCAATTTCTTATCTAATCGATTAATACAACCATAGGGTGGATTCTTCCCGGTATTATTATGAATATCGACACCGGCAAAAAAATGAATCTTCTTGAGTTCATTTAAAACATCTTGAGCACGATCAAATTCAAAACCTTCTCCACCTAACCAAATTCGATTGTAATCCGGTTGATCATCCAGACGACGCGAGCCATTCTTAGCTGCAACAACATTCCCAATAAGAAGAATAAGTCCCCTTGGAGGCTTGCCATTGTATTTTTTTAAAATCTCCTGAGCGACTCTTAAACCTGAAGGCTCATTGCCGTGAAGCATAACCGAGAGGAAAACCCATTCGTCCTTTTCACCCTCCACTCGACATAGAGTCAGAGGCTCAAAAAAATCAGAAAGCTCATAGGGCTCTAACTCGGTAAAGCTTTTGGGTAACTCATTCCAGATCATAACTGTTTCAACTCCCAGGAACTATTTTGCGCTATGTCATTCACCCACCTGTTACCAATGCGTCCAGAAAGACACCGGCCAGCGGCCTTAAAATCAATATAACGCCCAATGAGTAGAAATACAATGGCATCAGAAATGCAGTTATACCCAGACATTCCATGACTGGGGCCAAAAAGCTCCGCTGGAACGCTAGGGGGAAAAATGGAAATAATAAAAGATCGATCGATAGCTATGAAGCTATCCATGTTGGCTAAATCTAAGGGAATGACTCAAAAACGGTTGGCAGAGCTCTGCGGACTATCAAGAATCACTATTCATAGATTTTTCAATGGCCATACAGAACTGAAGTGTAATGACTTCACGCAACTGCTTAGACTGCTAGGCATTGATGTGGAGACACAAATAGATGGAGCTTTGGAAAGTGCCCTTACCGGCAGCAGAAAAACATCCATCAGTGAGGACATTGACTATATCATTTCCAATGCACCCATAAATTCACGTAAGACGTTTCTTCAACAAATCGTTTGGCTAGCCAGCCATCTTGATGTTGGAGAAGTTGAATCCGCCAAAAAGAGATTAGAAGTTGAACTTTCTAAACTCTCCGACGAGCGGCCTTTGGCCGTATCACAAACGGTTGGAGGCCATTGGAACGACTGAGTTACCCTAGCACTAAAGTCTTCAGTCGACGTCTTCACGATTTTAATCTTACTAACCAAAAAAAAGAGCACCTTCTGGGTGCTCTTTTTTTATACCTATTTATTTAAAAAAGGAGGTCTTTGAAGACCTCCTCGATAAACTTTTAAACTCGGGAGCAAATTCTTAGAAGATTTGCACTTTGGTCTTAGTTACCAAAGCCACCGTTACCAGCATCGTTTCCACCATTGTTTTTTTCAGGCAGACGATTGATTCCAGTAGGAATAGTGTTTTGGAATCCCTGACTTGAAACAGTAGCACTGCCTGCAGGAATAACATTATGGTTCTGTTGCTGAGTCGACTGAATGTTTTGTGCTGGTTGTTCAGCAGCTGCTTCTCTTTCAGCCTCAACAAATCCCATGTGAGGAAGACACCATACGATCAATTGAGCGCGAGATTTCACGTTCATTTTTTTGTAGATGTTAGTCAGGTGAAACTTTACAGTTTTTTCAGTTACAAAAAGTTGATTAGCCACTTCTTTATTTGATAGGCCTTTTGTTACTAGCTCCGCTACCTCTGATTCTCTGTTTGATAATCCTTTTTGGATTAGAATATCTCTGAGCATCCTTGCTCCCTTCCCTTTTGTTTAAGTTGTACGTTCCCTAATACCTTTAGACAGCAATCCGGCCGCCTGTAATAAAGTCTGACTGGATTCGCCTAAAATCGCAAGACCATTTCCGGAGAAAAAAATAAAACTGGACCGAACTCACAGAATCCTAAAATGCACAATGGTTAATTTAATTTTTTTTATGTTACAAGGCACTCCACTCGACTGAAGTCTCAATGAGTATGCACCTGAAAATACGAGGTTTTTCAAGAATGTTGAACAGGAAAATCAATGGTTATGTTACATTATATTTCCTATCAGAATTATTGATTAACCGTTTTAACTTTATAAAATTGACAACCCGTACCTACTTTAGGCTTAGGATTTTAGTGGAGTTAATGTGTTCCCAACCTCAACTTTTCTATAATTTGGTCGAAATTTTTTGTCGCTTTCACTGCAAAAATAAACTCGACCTGCTGGCCCCAAGTATGGGTCTTTGCCCATTGAACTGAAAGATTAGATTGATAAAGGTCGTGTGCAGCTTTTAACAGACCCCCACTTTGATTGAGTCCTGTGAAACTCAACAAATGCAATCCATCTTCCACTCCTAAAATCGAAACCTTTGAAAACGGAACATCTGGAACGGCAACTTTACCCACTTCCATAGCTGAAAAAAGCTTTTTTAATTGAGCGGGCTTCTTGTTTGTTTTTACGCAAAACCAATCGTAAACACCCCAATCATTATGTGTCCTCAAGTGTGCCTGCTGCACTTGTGCGCCGGCGCTATAAACCATCTTTACAAACTGTAGAAAGATACCCGGCTGATCTTTTGCTTTATGAAATCTCAACCAATAAGTTCCGGAACTTCCCTTCGTAATCAACACAGGGAGTTCACCCTTTACGTTCTGTAGCTTACGATAATCCTCAATTAATTCCGCAACAGATATTTCCTCAACCAGATCTTCGGAAAGGGTACGAAAAAAATCGGCTTTCAAATTTAAATGAACTTCTTTGCTTTTTTCAAAAAGGCGATTGAGTCGCTCCGCCTTATTAGAAAGCATGTTAGTCACTAATTGTTTAAGCAACCCCTGCTTCCAAGAGTTCCAGGCATCCGGATTTGTTGCTTGTATATCAAAAACAGTAAAACAGGCCAGTCGAATGAGCCGCTTCTTTGTCACGCCTCGCTTCTTTAAAAACTGCCAATTACTAGATGAACTGGGGTTGTGCCGAAAAGCAGCTTGGGAAAGCAATAAGTGATTCTTAACCATCCAAGGAACTTCTTCAATTATGCGCTGGGGGGCACCCCAATCAGACAGTTGTTTTTCACAAAGCTTTTCACCTACATCAGAATGATCCCCAGGCAACCCCTTTGCCAGGTCATGAAATAAACATGTCCATAATATGATTTTCAATTCATCTTCTTCAAGCGCTTTAAAGTATTCAGAAAACTCTCCCATTATATTTTTTGGACTCTTTGTTGCCTGACTGAAGAGCTGAATAATTTTTGCGATATGTCCATCAACGGTGTAACGATGATACTGATCATGTTGTACTAAACCTCGAATCCGGCTCAGTTCGGGAACAAAAAGATCAATGACCTCTGAACGAAACAAGGCCTGGAAAAACTGCGAATCAGAATTGGGATGAAAGTACCTAGAAAAAACCCTCCAACTGGGTTTTTTCCCTAACTTTAAAAAGGAGTCTACGATTCTCGTCTGGCCATCTAAAGTTCTTCTTACTTTTTCCTGAGTCAAAAGGGAAGGATTTGCTTTAAGCAAGGCCAAGGCATCGGTTAAACGGGTGATCTGCAAACTTTCAACATCTTCGATCTGCCTTTGGCTAGCGAGGGCTCTTTCGACAATCCAATCTGTCAAAAAACTCACTTCAGCAATGACTGTTTGCAGGTCGCGCATAAATTCAACATTGGTTTTATAACCACCCCAATTTTTTAACTCAAATTGAACATTAGTATCAATGACGTCATGACTTCCAAAAATATGAATCAAATGCCTAAGTGTTAAAATATATTTCTTAGCGGCATTTAAGATATCTTCGGTAACATGGGCATCAGCAAACTTATCTCTATACAATCCAAATATATAAAGTCCTTGTTGAATATCCCTTAATCCGCCCTTCCCATATTTAATGTTCGGCTGAAGATAGTTTGTGATGGAGTCGTATCGATCATTGCGCTCTTTACGCTCCACCCTCATGTCTTTAAGCAAGGTCTTCTTAGTTTTTTCCAAGCCTTCAAAAAGAAGTTGTTTTTGTCTAGCCAGAGCTTTAGCTCCTTCAAACGTAAATGCTTTAGCACTCATAAATGCTAAAGTATCAAAACTCTCAACTCCGACAGTCCAATCATTCATATCCTTTGGAATGCGGTATCTTATCCGAATGCCTTTTTTTTGGACGGCATCAACAAATTTAAGCGCAGCACTCACATCTCCACAAAATAGTAGATCAATATCAGATTTTGGACAAAGCTCGTCACGAGCCCAAGAGCCCAGCGCAATGGGATGACTTTCTTCCCAACCCTCTATTTTGGAGAACATGGTTTCTAAATGAATAGATAGCCATTTCGAATATTCGGAACCAATATCTAGAAATTGATTTTCAAGGGGCTCGTCTAGCTTTCCCTTAAGAGGCTCAAGTAGTTTTAAGCTAGACTCTAATTCAGTATCAGTTAAGAAAGATCTCGTTGCCATTCTGCTATCTTATTGATTGCTTCCAGGGGTGTCATGGACTGAATGGATGTGTTTTTAATATTTTCTATTAAATTAAGAAGATTTTCAGGAATAGACTCATTTTCTATCACCGGCTCTACGTCTTCCACTTCCAATAAAGTCATTTGTTGGCTAGATGGGGCATTAAAAGACTCCATTTTCTCCAAAAGCTTTTGTGCTCTACGTGTCACAGATCTTGGTAAGCCCGCTAACCGTGCCACCTGAATTCCATAAGAACGATTTGCAGCGCCGTCCACAAGGGTGTGCAAAAACATGACCTCGCCATCTTTGTCTTTAATACTCATATGCATATTATGAATCTGCTGAAAACGTGATTCCATGCGAGTTAACTCATGATAATGAGTTGCAAAAAGTACCGTTGACTGCTTTTGCTCCACAAGAAACTCTAGAATAGATTGTGCGAGACTCATTCCATCATAAGTGCTTGTTCCCCGGCCAATTTCATCCATGACCACAAGACTTTGACTACCAGAGTCTTGTAGAATATCTGCAGCCTCAACCATTTCGACCATGAAAGTCGACAGTCCCTCACTCAGAAAATCACTAGCTCCCACACGGGTAAATATAGAATGATACAATTGAACTTCTGCCGAACTAGCCGGAACAAAACTACCAATTTGCGCTAAAATAACCGTCAATGCCACCTGCCGCATGACAGTAGACTTACCCGCCATATTGGGCCCAGTCAGCAATATACAATGCCCCTGTTTTATTGAAATGTCATTGGATACAAAAGGAACTTTAACTGATTGCTCTACAACAGGATGGCGACTACCTACCAAGTCAATGCCGGAATCTACCAAAGTCGGTCGGCAGTAGTTATACTCAAGTGCCACCCAAGCAAAACTAGATAACACATCAATTTCAGCCCATAGCTGAGCCACATTTAGAAGATCTAAATGATGCTTTATGATGTACTGACGGACTTCCGAGAATATTTCATTTTCCAATTCCACTCGTTTACTGAGCGCTCCTAGAATTTTCCCTTCTAATTCATGCAGCTCTTGTGTGACATACCTTTCAGCATTTGTCAGAGTCTGCTTCCTCTTATAATGACTTGGTACTTTGTCTTTATGAGTATTTGTGACCTCTATAAAGTAGCCAAAAACATTGTTATACTTAATTTTCAAACTTGGAATCTCGTGAGCTTCTCGCTCCTTCTGTTCCATCTCCAATAATAGCTGCTTAGAGTTTTCCGAAAGATCTATATACTCATCCAGTTGAGGATGAACACCACGTCGAATGACACCCCCATTTTTAAATTGCTGAGGAGGCTCATCCTCAATAGTTTTACGAATCTTAGCTAAAACGGACTTGGCCACGGACAAATCCGATTCAGAAAGTGAACGACAAAGATTCACATTGGATAAACCAAGACCTTGTTCCAACGAATCCGCCAACGCTACAACATCTTTCGGCCCACCTTGCCGGCCAGCAATTTTTCCTAACCGACGCTCAATATCTCCCATTTTTGAAAATAGGGACCGAACCGATTTCAGCGCTCCAATATCCCGCTGCCAATGCTCTACCCGATCCCATCGCAATGAAATTTTTCCGGAATCTACCAATGGAAACTTTAGCCACTGCTTTAACAGCCTGGCTCCAGCAGACGTTTTAGTTCTGCGGATACTTTCAAATAGTGTTCCTTCTGCAGATCCGCGATAGTTTTCAAAAAGCTCCAAGTGCTGAACCACTCGTTCACTTAATTTTAATACCCTTTCCTGGCCTCGCTTTTCAGGACTCCTCATCCCAAGGAGAATGTCATCTCCTTGCATGGTCTGAATGTAGGTCACCAAGCGCTGTACGCTTTCTGGGGAATTTTGAAATCGATCCGGTAAAGAGCTTGAGATTCCATTGCATTCCGATGCATGCGCTGAACAATGGGAAAATAGACTTGCGAAACTCTCCTTCTGCTTCTTCCCAAAAACTATTTCTACCGGCCCTATCAACCTGATGTATTCAACATGAGTTTTAACTGAATCAGAATTAAAGTAGAACACTTCTCCAGTAGAGGTCTCGGCAAAAGCCACTGTGTCATTATCAAAAGAAGTAATATAATTATGACTTTCGCCATTTAACGTTTCCGAATCAAAAACCATCCCGGGAGTAAGTACTTGAGTCACTCCTCTTTTCACTAACCCCTTGGCCTGCTTGGGATCTTCCAATTGATCACATATTGCAACCTTATGACCCGCCTTTAACAGTTTAGAAATTGGAGTTGCAATACTATGATGAGGGACTCCACACATTGGTGTTTCGTCATTGGATTTCTTATTGCGTTGCGTCAGTGCGATGTTTAAAATTGGAGCTGCAATGACAGCATCGTCATGAAACATTTCGAAAAAATCACCCATTCGAAACAGAATGAGCTTATCCGGGTGCTGCTCTTTTACTTCCCAATATTGCTGCATAAGTGGCGTCAGTTTCTTCTCTCGGCTCATTCCCTCTCCCCTATTAGGTGGAGACAAGGTAAGAAATGGCTGAACTCAGCGCAAGGTTTTACACCAGAATCAAAGGCGCTTCTGCAGTGCTCCGCTAACCCGTAAAATCTACATAGGTCACAGACTTGATCCTAACCTAATACCCGTTTAAATCCTTGGCCTAAACCTGGGATGGTTATGAAACGGAAACTACTACTCGCATACACAGCATTGACCATGGGGTGCACACAGCCAACGCAGTCACTCAAAGAACCCCAAAGCCCTTTGCCGGAGCCCAATAGCATTCCAGCCGATCCACACCAAAAGCATCTTGGCGGCTACATACGATTACAGCTACTTAAAGAACTCATAACACAACCACAAAGACCCAAATTAAGAATCTTTGGGGTCACTATAGATAATCCTCTTTACGAATCCCCGTACGACAAATGTGAAAATCGCTCGTCCTTTAGTTTCAATCGCTTTCATATGTTGTGGCTGAAAAAAAATTCTGAGATAGCTTCAGAAAAAATAACCGACTGTCCCATACGAGCCCAATCTAATATTACAATTCGAACCGAAAATAACGGGGCAACGTTTGAATATCTCCTACCCACGTCTTTAGACTTTACATCGACTCCCTCGGACACATTGAATGATTTTTTCGGACATAGGATATCTATAGAGGGCGAATCATTGGTGAGTCTAGAATACCATTCGCATACAAGTGGAGTGGCCGATATGTCGGAATCCTATCAAGGATTTATTGAAAGAGCTTCTGAAATCATTGAAGTGCATATGACTAGTGAAACGGTCTATAGCTGGGATGCAAATATTGAATATGCCGGACACACGAATCGGTATTGGCGTCTAAAAACCAATAATCTAGTCACTCAACTTAGAGAAGAAATCACTTTCAACTCTTCTAAACCTTTGAACACTCAAAAAACTCTATTTTTAAACAATCATCCTATTCGTTCTTCGACCCTAAAACGCCTCACTGAATCGCTTTGAATATCCTTATTTCTAATAAAAAAGCCCACAAGTTCTCCTTTGTGGGCTAACAAATTTAGAATAATAAAGTGGTTTAGAGGCTTTTTGCAGCAGCCGCTAGTTTACTAGTTTCTAATAACCAAAGTGCCGCTTCTGGTGCCAACTCACCTAAATTTACATCATCCATTTTTACACTCTCTAAACGATCAGATCGAGTAGACTTCACTAATTTCTTGATCTCTTCTCGCTCAGCAATTCCCCAAATTAAAGATTTTCCCCGAGAGGACTTAAGCAACTGCAAGGCTTTTTTTCGATTTTCATAGGTGTGCTTGAAAAGTGGCAATTCTACAGTAATAGTTTCTACTGACTCCTCAGCCTCTTCACCTTCTACCACTTCTACTTTTTTAGGAAGTTCCACTTCAATAAACTCACCCGTTTCAGCCAATAGGATCTCTTTCGCTTGGGCAAACAATACTTCCGCAACTTTGTCACTCAAAGGATGTTCCGGTAGATCTTTAAGCCCTTCATCCATTTGCTCTAAATGCAGACTCAGCGCCGATTCATATATTTTCGGAAACAGAGCCAGAGACCTTTGTTTAATGATCGTCTTTTCAGCTTCGGTAAAAGCAAAATCCGATTCCCCAGGACCCACTCCTCGATCATAAACACCTGAATCGATAAGCTCCTCGAAAGTCTGTGACCAAGTGGCTACTAACTCACTTTCGGGAAGAAATGCAACAGCATTAAACCCACCTAAACTTTCAATATCCTGCATAAGTTCGTTATGTGAAATATTTTTTACTTCATCGTTAATTTCGCCAATATCTTCATAACGACGACGGACCTCTAGGACCTGCAGCTTTTGAGATATCAAAGAGTAAAAGTTAGCCCGTTCAGCTAACATTCCCACAGCAAACTTTTGTGGTGATAAATGCACTTCATGAACCGTCTGAGCTGGCAAACCGAAACCCACGGTTTTTCCGGTTATAAACTCTTCAATCACGTTAGAGGGTATACCTTCAACGACATCCAATCCTGATTGCTTGACTGACTCAGAAACTGAATTCCCATAATCAAACCGATTACAATCGGCAAAACTCTCTACATGACTGTCTGTACAATAGCTTGGAATTTGTTCATTAGCATACTCTTCCCCCAAATAAAGGTTACGAATCACTTTCTCATCATAGGAAAGTGCATGCTCTTGTTTCGCTATCAAATCTCCAGACACTATACTTTCAAAAAATAGTTGATACTCCATCACGGAACTAGACGTTACCCAATCTGAATCAGCACCACCATTTGCCAAAAACTCCTGCATCATTTGCGGCCGATCTTCTGCTCTATAATTAGTCGCCAAAGAACCAGCGAAGTTATGCCTTAATCCAAGCGTATGTCCCACCTCATGTGCCACCACTTCGCGTATGTAATTCTGAGAAATTTTAAGAACTGTCTCATCGGTGACCTCGGACGATGATAGAATATGCTCCAAACCAGATAGAAGAGTCGCCTCCTGTTCACGATCACACAATTTAGAGTGCCCAAAACCTCTCATCTCAATAATTGCCCCTCTTGCAGATTCTGCCTTTATCGATCTCAAAAGTGCGCGAGCTCGTCTTTTACTTACAAATGCAAATGCGGATGTAAAATACACTTGTGCATTTAAAATCTGACCCGTTCGTGGGTCCATCTGTGCGTCGGCATAAGCAAATCCAGCTCGATCCCAATTCACCCATTGAACAATATTGTAATCGGGGTGAGGAGCTGATAGTCCTGCAGGCGCATCAATGGCTTGAATGATGTTTCTGCCGAAGGCTTTATTCCAATAGAGAATTCCATCAATAACAGCCTGCCTAAAAGCCGGTGGAGTGTTAGAGCTGACTGCGAATACGATGGGTTTTCCCTCATGAAATTTCGAAGCATGAATCACCTCACCACCATCTAGAGTTGAATAAGGAGCCACTTCAAAAAATCCAAATCGATCGAAACCATAAGAGGCTTTCGTTTGAAAAGTAGGATCAGGATTGTAAGGAGAAAGATAGTATCTTATTTCAGCCATCAGAGTACGACTCATGTTAAACTGAGCAATCTGTCGAATAAACAACTCGTTACGAGATGTCAGGCTGGCTGATTCGATAAAACTCACGGATACATTATGGCCATTAAACTCATTACTAGCTCCAGAGGAGAAATCTTGCCCTCTCCAATCATCGGCCGTAAATAGTTTTGCCATACCTCGATTAAAATCGATGACATAGTAATCACCATCGACCTGGGTTGGAAAACTGGCCAAAACTAAATTGGATGGCAGGTCTTCAGTAACAACATGTCCAGCGGATGCTTCCAAAAGATAGATACGTCCATTTTTTAAAGAGAAAGCAACAACACGCGACTTTAATCCACCGAATTGGGGTGCACCCGTTTGCGTAATGAGTTGTGATCTTAACAAGAATTCTTTGTCCAACGCGTCTTTATGGATTTGAATGGCACTGTTAGCACCTACTGAAAAAGAAGCCGCCACTTGGGCTGCTGGAGCTACCTCTTTTTTTGGAGCTGCTGGACTTTTGCTCCCCTTATCTTCAGCACAAGAAACAAAAAATAGTGTTGCAAATATAACCAATAAAAATCTGTCGAATCCCCTCAACATACTCTCCCCCTTCTATATTGTTGGGGAGTTTCTACTCAATTATTAAAAAACTATCAATGTGTATCTAGGCGTTAGAAGTCACTGATATGAAGCTGATACGCCAGAAAGATTCAAACGGGATCTACTAGATCTGAACCCTAATTCTGCTCCGCATATATAGAAAATTCATCCACCAAACCGAGACATTATTTTATGGTAAATTCCATCGAAACCACCATTGCTCATAATAAGCACAACGTCTCCAGCTTGATGTTCATCAACCAATGCTTTAACAATCTCATCCGTGTTCTCGATGAAACTGGCTCGAACTCCTTTATGGCTCAAATCCTCTATGAATTGCTCAGAATTAAATCGATCCGCCTCTGGAATCTTACTTTGATTAAACGCTTTTGGATAGATCACCCAATCCGCACGACTGTAAGACTCCAAATATTCGTTATAGAACACATTTCTTCTCGCCGTCGCCGAACGAGGTTCAAAAATACATATCAAACGACGATCTCCATAGGCCTCTCGCATACAATCCAAGGTAAGTCTTACTGCTGTAGGATGATGAGCGAAATCGTCAATCACTGTAATATCTGGATTATCGAGAATGACCTCTTGCCTGCGCTTGACCCCTTTAAACTGCGCCAATCCTTGGAGTATTAAATGGTGTGGCCACTCCAATTCCCGAGCCAATGCATAACTGGCCAAGGCGTTCATTGTGTTATGCGGCCCAAATTGTTTTATAGCAATGTCGGCGATATTTTTGCCTTCACGGATTACAGAGAATTGATTTCTACCCACTACGGACTCTCGCCCTCTTACGCTATAGTCCCCATGTTCCAATCCGTAAGTGATCACTTTGCATTTGGCTGACGCCACAAGCTTCATAACCTCTTTATCTTCACCGTTTGCGACCAGCAATCCATCCTCTGGAATTCTTTCAACCAATGCCTCAAAGGCTTTTCTAATCTCATTCATATCCGAATAGATATCCGCATGGTCAAACTCAACACTCGTCAAAATTACATACTTAGGCTTGTAGTGGATAAACTTTGGGACCTTATCAAAATAGGCGGTGTCGTACTCATCCCCTTCAATACAAAACCAATCTCCAGTTGGCGATCTAAAAGAATGGTCAAAATTCAAAGGAATTCCACCTATTAAAAAGCCGGGTTTGTTCCCACACACTTCGGCAATCCAACTCATATAGCTGGTCGTAGTTGTTTTGCCATGAGTTCCAGCAATCACTACCGAATTGCGATCACCTATCACCCACTCCCCCATCGCCTTTGGTAAACTTGTATAGGGGATCTCCAGTCGCACCATTTCTTGCGCCTCTTCAAAATGCGAACTGATTACGTTTCCTACAACAACCAAGTCTGGTCGTGGATTCAAGTTTTCTTTTCGATACCCTTGCATTATGGAGATCCCTAAAGATTCCAGTTGAGTGGACATAGGAGGATATACATTCTCATCGCTTCCGGTCACTTTATAGCCCATGCTTTGTAAAATTCCAGCTAAGCTTCCCATAGCTGTTCCACAAATTCCCATTAAATGTATATGCGATCCCGATTTGAGCTGCATACTCTACCTCATTAATTCTTCAAATATTATGTTGTGTATAAGTGGTCGAGCCTCTTTTATCAGCGACCGCTTTCGACCATAATACACACGATTTGTGAGAAGTGTAATCATCAAATCTTTCTTTGGATCCATCCAAAATGAAGTGCCAGTAAAACCTAAATGACCAAAAGATTGACTAGAGAAATAGCTACCACAACTGGGAGAGGAACCAGGCATCATAAAACCTAAGGACCAATCTCCATTCTTCTTTGGAAGGGCTCTTTTTGTAAATAGTTTTACCGTATCTGGCTTCACCCATGACGACTGCCCATTAAGCGCTTTCCTTAAACTCAGTGCCCAATCCTCTACATCTTCGAGGCGGCCAAACAAACCCGCATGAGAACTGACACCACCCCAGCTCCATGTATTGTCATCATGAACCTCACCTTGTAATCGCTGCTTTCTCCAAGAACATTTTTCGGTGGGAGCGTAATAGCTTTTCACATACTTAGGACGATTGTCTTTGCAAAAATGAAGTCTTGTTTTTGGAAAATCATTACGTAATTCATTCCAACAGCCAATAAGAGATCTCCCTCGTAGCTGCTCTAAAGCAAACCCCAAAAGGATAAAATCTAAATCGCTATATACAGCATTTTTCCGGTGTGATTGCCTCTTTTCACAAAGTACCATTCTCCTTAACTCATACCATCGATCCTTCTTAGGAAGGGATCTGAGCTTTTTAAAGTAAGGCTTCCAGTCAACATAACCGGCACTGTGACTAAGTAGTTCGAAAAATTTGACTTCTTCCTCATTAATCTCAGGCAATACGTCGTGTACGATGTCTTGGGGCTTTAAATCAAAATAGGAGTGCTCCCGCATATAGGCCGAAACTGTGAAAATAATTTTAGTAAGAGAAGCCAAGTCAAAATACCGACGTTCCTCTCCCCATCTTAAATCCACACGTTTCTTACCTTTTAGGATAGCAGAAACCTGTATGGAAGGTGCGAGGTCTCGAATCACACTCGGAAACTCTCTATCTACCCTGTCCTTTATGCGTTTTTCTACCGATTGCATGCTAGCCTTTAGGGAAAACCAGTAGTTCAGGTTTAGTCGCTAACTTCAATTCAGCGAGACTATTTAGCGGCAATGGTAAATTTCTTTTACCGTGACCACATGGCAAACCCTTCAACACTGGGAAATCAACAGACTTGGCAAAATCTTTGATGGCCACCGAGGTAAAATTTTTTCCATCCGGCTCATCTCCGCCCGTCACACTGCCTAAAACAATGGCTTTCACACCTTTAAATTGGTCCGCTAACAGCATATGATTTAAAATGCGATCCAGAGCATAACCCCTCTCACCCACTTCTTCAAAAAACACAATTTTATTTTTTCCATAAAATGTATGTTTCGTTCCTGCTGTAGTCTGCAAAAGACTCAGATTCCCTCCAACTAGACGACCTTTTATGTTTTTTCTCTTAAGCGCTAATCCATTCAAGGGTTGTAGATGCCGAAAACGCATTTCTTGACTAGGATGTTCTAAAAACTTTCTAAAATTTTGTATAGAGCTAGAAGATAAAGATCCGCCATTGAGTTCGCACACAAATGGCCCATGGACCACACGCCATCCCCATTGTCGGATAAAATACTGATGTAAATAGGTTATATCGCTAAACCCAACAAACATCTTTTGCTTCTTAGGCTTTTTAAGCTTTTTTAGATAAGGTATGAGCCTTTGACTTCCATACCCACCCCGAACGCAAAAAATGGCCTTACTATGGTCATTTGTTAAAGCATCAATGAGATGTTTTGCTCTCACTTCATCCAAATTGGAGCAAAACCGACTTTTTTTAGAAAAAATATTTTTTGGAACCCGTGGCCTATATCCCCATTTTTCGAGCTCTATGATCCCTTGTTCAAGATCGACTAAATCACATCGCGAAGCCGGCGCAACAACATCAATAATATCCCCTGGCCTTAAAGGTTCGAAAGAAGTGGGCATAACGGTCTCCTCTAAATAATGACATCATATGTGACGCAGCTTGTACAGCGATGATTAATTAAAATATTAGTGAAAGACTCTTATTAGATCGCATTTAAGGAGGAATGTATGAGTCTAATTCAGTTTACTGTTTCGGCTATAATGGCAATATTCTTATTCGGATGTGGACCTGTGGAACCGGTACCCAGCGCTCCCAAAGCCGCCAATCATGATTTGGTGATCAATCAAAGAGCTGGGGGCGACCGATCCAATAAAGTAACTCTTTTAAGCACAAAGAGCCCAAACACCCAAATTGTGAATTTTAACCATACAGCAAATCGAGATGGCTTTCTAATGCTTGAATCTCTTTACATTGATGTCGAAAGAGAAAGCAATTGTGGCATGGAAGTGGAGTATCGGTTCGGAGAAAAAGGATTTGGCAAAAAAGAATTTGTCTATTCAAACCTTACCATAAGAAAACAACTTCCCATTCAAAGAGGATTTGATTATCGTATTCTCTGGGTCATTAAAAACATGAAAGACTGTGGGCAAGTGGACATTGAATTTTCTGTGGCCTCCTTTTAAGAAAAATAATTTAAGTCATCTATGAATTTAAAACGCTGTTTACTTTTTTTATTTGTTATTGCTACCACCTCTCAACTGGCTATAGCTCAGTCTGGAGAGTGGAATAGTGCTAACGAAGATGAAGCCTTGGACCAGTACACCCTATTAGGCAAACCCTTGCCTAATGAAATCCCGACTCCATCGTTCTCAGACAGCTTCTCCCGCCTTCCTAAGGATTGGACATTATTTAAGCGCATGGTGGTCGATAAGCGAAATCGACACCACATTTACCAGTTGGGATATATTACGGGCGCGTTATTGGCGACCGATCACGAAACATGGAGCGCACTCAAGCGAAGTAACGATAAAGAAGATTCCATTGAATCTATTAATGAGCATTTTGTGGGACTAGGTGATGGCTTTTTCCAAATGGCCGTGGCTGGAGTTTTTGGCGCAGTCGGCTACATTGCTGAAGACAATCTCGCAAAACGGACTTCATTCCAGATTGTAGAAGTCTTTTTAGCGACAGGCTCGGTGGCGCATCTAATGAAGCATGTTACAGGCAGACAGAGTCCCTCTCGCGCCACCAGTCGAACTGGAAATTGGGAACCGTTACCTGACCAAAACAGATACTATGAAGATGTCAAAGCCTATGGCTCTTTTCCATCTGCCAATTTAGCGACCTTTTACGCCTCTTTCAAAGTGATCGAAGATAATTACCGGCATCACACCTGGCTTCCCTACTTGCGATACTTTCTCACAACAGGTGTAGTGCTCGGCAACACAGGGCAGTCTAAGCATTGGCTCAGTGAAGCCCCAATTTCAATAGCAATAGGGCATGTATTTGCCAAAATAGTCACAAGGAATAATCATCCCGATAATCGATTGGAAATGCAAAAATACGAAACCATAAAGATTGTACCGATGTTCTCACCCAAAGGTGATTCTCTAGTGGGGGTTCAATGGGCTTGGTAGGTCGATTTTCAGTTATTTTTATTATGAGCCTAAGTGCTTTTCTCGCCGGCTGTGAAACATCCCAAACCGAAAGAAATTTTCGCTCTCCCCATTTACCCATATTTCCAGAAATAACACCCGGCAAGGAGAGCCCATCTAACCCTTACTGGGCTAGAATATCTGCAATTGGTGACAATCAAAAGATGACTCTAAATGACACTTCTGAATTTGAACCAGACAGTCCAACCAAAGTGGGCACCATCGGAACACACTATAGATTCCCAGCAAACATCTACACCTATGCCATGACTGATGGCGTAGGCTTACAATGGGACTTTTTTCATTGGAATCATGGCAAACTTGCTGCGGGTGTTTTTGCAGGAACCGACCAAACCTGGGGTGCCCAATTGATTGCGGCCAAACAAGTAGGAGCTATTGGTGAAGGCTTTGCCACTCTTTTTGCTAGCTTTCAAATAAGACAAGAAGATTTACTCTTGGAGTGCTTGAGTGTGGACAATAGAAACTGCCAAGAGCCCAGTACCTTGTCCAACAACAGAGTCCGGTTCCGCAACCAAGTCAGTGATTTGCTAGTTGGTGTGCAGTTGGGCGAGTTTCCTCTGGGACAAGAGGGTCTTTCAAGATTTTATGTAAACCTCGAGTTAGGATTCCGGACCGTTGGACATCGATTCCAAATTGAAGAAAAGCATTCACCCAGCAACTACGAGCAATTAGACAGCCAACCACAATATGGTCTCACTCTTGGTGTTGCACTTTGGTAACTTAATATTCTCAAAACTGATCCAAAATATTAATAACCAAAATCATCTTGTTATGAAATCGCTAGACTATAGTTATAACTCAGATTTTCACTGAGATATTGGAGCTAGATAAGCTAGTATCTAGATAGTTGAAATATAAACAGAACCTATTTTCACTCAACAAGGATGTTGCCATTGAAAACACTCTTATTCTCAGCCCTTATTGTTTTATTATCACAATTTTCCTTTGCGGATTTATCCATCCAAGAACAGGATCACCTGAAGCGGCGAACAATGCTGGCTATGGAAAAAATTGATAATGCGATTCTTATTAATAACACCCAAGACTTTATCATTTCCATGTACCAACAAATTCTTAAAGTAAGTCCTAATGAAGAAGAATTACTGACTATTAGTATGCTGCTCGATGGATACGGCTTACACAACCCGATTGACAGATCGCATTTTGTTGAACAACTGCTCGTTATCAAAGCCGGCGATTCGGATCATATCAGCTGGAAGTTCCTAAGTGAAAACATACAATTACTAGAAAACTTAAATTTAAAATCTCTACCAGTGAGTGGCGTCTTTGAGGTGAGAGAGTTTGAAGAGGACGTCGAGGTTCAACGCCATAGATATCTTAAACCACTAAGAAACAATGAAGAATATAATGTCTATTTTGGATATCTCCATGCCCATAGCGAGCTGTCTGATGGTAGAGGCGATGCCAGAGATGCTTACTCCATGGCTAAGGAAATTGCTGGATTGGATTACTTTGCGCTCACAGATCACTCAGAGCTTTTACACTTTTGGCCTTGGGAGAAAAAGTATAAAAAATTAATAGAAGTCTCCAACGAATTTAATGAGAATGGTCGCTTTGCAGCCCTATACGGTTTTGAGTGGTCACACCCAATTCTTGGACATTTCAACGTCGTAAACACGAAAAAATACACCTCTGCTATTTTAAGACCTACCATGTGGTTTTTAATGAGATGGCTTGGCAAGAAAAAAGGAGCGTTTGGTCGCTTCAATCATCCCGGTCGAATCAACATGAAATATTGGCCCAAAGAGTTCAACAAATTAAAGGTTTACAAAAAAGCCTTGAAAAATGTAGTTGGTATAGAAATGTTTAATAAGCGCGACGGCGTTAAACAATACCTCTATGAAAGAGGTAGTTTTAAAAAGAATCATAACTTCTTGGACAATGCTAATTTAAAGGGATGGTATGTAGGAACTGTTGGAGGCCAAGATAACCATGATGCGGACTGGGGATTAAGAAATGACTTTCGCGTAGGTGTATGGGCTAAAGAATTAACCCGTCAAGGAATTGTTGATGCTTATTTTGCGCGAAGAACCTTTGCCACAGAAGATAAAAATGCATGGATGAGTTTTCGTGTAGATGGAGCAGAGATGGGATCACGCCTAACCCCAGGGAATTATCAGTTTACAATTCATTTTGGGGATCCCGATGGCGAAGCAGTAAAATCGGTAAAGTTGGTGAAAAGAGGTCGAGTTATAAAAGAATATGACCTTTCAGAGAATCAAACCATCACTGACAGGCTAGAAGGCGAAAAGAAGGATTACTTTTATGTTGTCGCCGAACAAAGCGATGGTGACTTCCTTCTCAGCTCACCCGTATGGATAGTAAAATAGGAAAATCCAAGGAGCTTTTTGGCTTATAAAGTTTGGCCAAAAAGCTCGGTGGGGTAATTAAGGTCAAAACAGGCAGCGCAATTAGATTGAGGTTGCCCACCCACAGCATTGAACATGCCCTCTACACTTAGGTATCCTAGGGTATCCGCATGGATAAACTCTCTCGTTTCATCCAAAGACTTCTGCGAAGCAATCAACTGATCCTTCTTTGGAGTGTCTACACCATAAAAACAGGGACCACGGGTGGGCGGAGATGCCACTCTAAAATGAATTTCCTTGGCTCCTGCTTGACGTAACAGGCTAATAATTTTCTGACTGGTAGTTCCCCGCACCAACGAATCATCGATGACTACAACTTTCTTACCCTCTAAAACTTCTCTTTGAGGATTGAGTTTAATTTTCACACCAAAACTTCGAATACTCTGGCTGGGCTGAATAAAAGTACGCCCCACATAATGGTTACGTATAATTCCCAATTCAAAGGGAACACCACTTTCTTGAGAATACCCAATGGCCGCAGGGACTCCGGAATCTGGAACAGGAACCACAATATCAGCATCTTCCACTGGAAACTCTTGAGCTAAAACTCGACCCAATTGTTTACGTGTTTCATACACATTTTTTCCAAAAACTAAAGAGTCGGGACGAGCAAAATAAACATGTTCGAAGATACAATTCTTTGTATGTCCTTTAGAGCTGAATCGCTCTGAATGCTCACCATCCTTATCCACCCAAAATATTTCGCCCGGCTCCACTTCTCTAATGTATTTAGCTCCAATTAAATCAAAGGCACAGGTTTCAGAAGCAACAACAACACTGTGTCCGCCTCCTTCGATGGGACGATGTCCAATAACTAAAGGTCTAAAACCAAGAGGATCACGGATTGCTATCAAACGATCTTGTGTCATCAAAGCCATAGAATAGGCCCCTTGCATCTGCACCAACGAGGACTTCAAAGCCTGTATCATGTCTTGTTGAGGCATTCTTGCAATCATGTGCAAAAGAATCTCAGTGTCGTTAGACCCTTGGAAAATAGCACCTTGATGAATCATTTGCTGTCTAAGCTGACTGGAATTAACAATATTTCCATTATGAGCCAATGCCAGCGGACCACTAGATAGAACAGCTGTTAAAGGCTGAGCATTCTCCAACAAATTCTGTCCTGTCGTAGAATACCGAACATGACCCAAAGCCATATTCCCCTTTAATCGCAAAAGATCTTCTTCGGTATAGACATCACCAACAAGTCCTAATCCTTTATGCGCTAGATGCTGTCCTTCATTATTTGCCACTATACCGGTGGACTCCTGCCCTCTGTGCTGTAAAGCATATAATCCCAAATAGGTCATTCGAGCCGCTTCGGGATCATTAAAAGCACCAAATACGGCACATTCTTCTTTCCAGTGATGCATCAACTTACTCCAAACCCAATTGTTTATGAAATGGCTCAGATGTCCAATGGGCATCTACCAGGTTTCCATCTACTTTCAATGGCTCTGCCATTACTTTTCCTAAATCAAAATATTCAACATTTCGCTTTTGCCAAAAAGATTTGAACTCATCACCACTCTTAGCCGTTACTATCACTTCATAAAGTCTCTCGGCACACATCGAATCTGCAAGTGGTTTATCTAAATGCACTGAAAACCCACTTTGACTCATCGTCATTAACTCGAACAGGGCCCCCATTTTTCCAACCACATTACTTGTCGATGGTCCAAACTCGTTAACGTATTCCTGCAAATCTTTAGCAAACTGAGTGACCTTCTCTTTATCCCAATCTCCCGTAAACTCCACAGGAAAATTATAGGCATCCGCAGAATAAAAATTACCTGACCAAAGCTCACAACGAAGTAAAAACGCTCTTTCACCCTCAACGCAAAACTCATCTTTAGGAACCTTTTCCATAGAATGCCCAAGACCTACCACTCCTGTTGCTGGAGTGCTTGTTACGTTCTTATCAAGAGTTTCATTATACAGACTTACGTTGCCACTAATTACAGGTGTATCAAAAGCTTCGCAGGCTTTACTCAAAGCCTCAACGCTAGCGACAAACTCAGTCATAAGTTCAGGCTTCTCAGGATTGCCAAAATTTAAACAATCCGTCACAGCCAAGGGCTGTAATCCCTTAGAACTCAATTGAAGGCTAGGATAAGCAATAGCGTCATAAGCACCCAATTGAATATCAGTACGCATCATTGGCGGTCGACATCCTAACGCTATCCCTAATGGTCTACCCGAATGGGGCAATTCAACAACACCAACAGACTGAGAACAATCGGCTGCCGTACTTGCACCCACTCTCTGGTCATATTGATTAAATATCCAATCCCGGCTACATAGATTTATATTTTCAGCGGCTCTAAATGTGAACTTATCAAATTTACTCGGAGCTATTTTTTCTCTTTTATTCACTGATTTATATTCTGAGTATTGGCGTTTATATTCCGGCGCATGATCAACAACATCCACGGGATTTAGCTCCGTAAGTAACTCCGCTCCCCAATGTATTTTAATTTGCGAGCCTTCTATTACTTCACCAATCACTTCTGCATCTAAATCCCACCGATTAAATATTTCTTTGAGACGCGCAAACTTCTCTGGAGTGCACATCAAAAGCATTCTTTCCTGACTTTCCGAGAGTAAAATCTCTTCCGGAGTCAGTCCAGATTGGCGCATTGGTACCTTCTGTAAATCTATATTAAGACCTACTTTACCCTTGGCGGCCATTTCAAAACTAGAACTGGTTATTCCCGCAGCACCCATATCCTGAATAGACTCAACCAAGTCTTCTTTCATGACCTCTAAGCAAGATTCAATCAAAAGCTTTTCCATAAAGGGATCACCGATTTGGACGGTCGGCTTTTTACCTTCATTCTTCTCATCAAAAGATTCACTGGCCATGCTTGCACCATGTACGCCATCTCGACCAGTTTTTGCACCGACGTAAACCACATAATTGCCGATACCTCGGGCCCCACTGGTAAAGACTCTATCTTCGGGACCAAAGTACCCTAACGCAAAAGCATTCACCAATATATTACCATTATAGGAAGCGTTGAATTCGGTATGCCCCGTAACCATGGGCACGCCTACACAATTTCCGTAATCAGCAATTCCTCGAACCACACCATCAACCAGGTGAGGCATTACTTCTACCTTCGGTTCACCAAAACAGAGGTAATTGGCAAGCGCTATGGGTCTAGCACCCATAGTAAATATATCTCTTAAGATTCCGCCCACTCCGGTGGCAGCACCTTGATGAGGAGAGATAAAACTAGGATGGTTATGGCTTTCCATTTTAAAAGCCACTCTTTCACCTTCACCGAGATCTATCACGCCCGCATTTTCACCAAAACTCTCTAGAACTCGATCATTCTTGTTATAGAACTTCTTCAAATGAACTTTACTGGACTTGTAACTACAGTGCTCACTCCATAAAGCAGAGAAAATGGCCCATTCCACACCCTTTGGCTCACGCCCTAAAAGTAAGCAAATCTTCTTATATTCTGCTTCAGTTAAACGGTAGACTTTTAAACGCTGTTCAAGGCTCACTGAAGACCTCCATCGGCTAAACTTGCAAAAAAGGAGTAGCCATCACTCGTTCCCATCCATTTTTTCATAGCTCTCTCGGGATGTGGCATTAGACCGGCAACATTTTTATTTGCATTTAAAATTCCTGCAATATCATCAACACTGCCATTAGGATTGTCGCTGTAACGAAGCCAAATTTGCTCACGATCTTGCAATTCTTTTAATGTGGACTCACCACAATAAAAGCGACCTTCCCCATGAGCTATTGGTATATTAATCTCTTCGTTGGATGAAAAATAAGGCGAGGCATTGACCCGCTTCAACTTAACCCATTTATCAATAAACCGAGTGGATTCATTCTTTAAAAGCGCACCCGGCAACAATCCGGATTCACATAATATTTGAAACCCGTTGCAAATCCCTAAAATGGGCATTCCTTTTTCATTCGCTTCTTTAAGACAGCCCAATACTGGAGCAAGAGAAGCCAGCGCACCACTTCTAACGTAGTCACCGTAACTAAACCCACCTGGAACAACAAATCCAGAATAGTCTTCTGGATCAAAACGATCTTGATACCAGAGCCACTGAGGCTCTAAGCCCACAGACTGAACAGCCTTCCAGATGTCCCTGTCGCAATTAGTCCCTAGAAACCTAAGAATACCAATCGGCTTTCTGTCTGAACCCATTAAATCACTTCCATTTCAAAAGATTCAACCAGAGGGTTATACAAAACAAACTCTGTTATCTTTTTCGCTTGTTCTAAGGCTTCTTTTTCATCTGTAGCATCCACATCAAGCACCACATACTTACCCATTACACATTGGTTGATTTTCAACTGATGGTGGCTCAAGGTCTTTTCCACAGCCCTTCCCTGACTGTCTAAAACCTCTGGCCGAGGCAATACTTTTACACCTACTTTCATGAGTCCTTCTCCTTTGCCTGCTTGAGGCGATTCAAAACTTCTTGATATTTTTCCAACACAGAACCCAAGTCTCTTCGAAATCGATCTTTATCCATTTTTTCCCCGGTGGCCTTATCCCATAGGCGGCAGCTGTCCGGAGTGATTTCATCGGCTAATACCAACTCACCGTCTCGGTCCTTGCCAAACTCCAGTTTAAAGTCCACCAATGAAATTCCAGCTCGATCAAAAAGAGGAATCAGCAATGCGTTCACCTGTAGAGCCTTTGTCTTCAACATGGGCAATAGTTCTGGTTCTTCTGTTAATTCTAAAGCGACAATCTGGTCATCGCTTACAAAGGGATCTCCCAAATCATCATCCTTATAGAAAAACTCTACCAAAGGCATGGGTAAAGCTTGGCCTTCTTCTTTGGAAAATTTCTTAGCTAATGAGCCTGCCAGCCTATTACGAACCACCACCTCTAGCGGTATAACTTTAACTTGATCCACTACCATCTCATCCTCGGAAATGGTTTCAATAAAATGAGTCTTAACCTTATTCTCTTTAAGGTACTCAAAAATAAAAGTTGCTATAGCGCAGTTCAACTTTCCTTTACCTGCTAGCTCTAAAAATTTCTCACCATTAAATGCCGTTAGATGGTCTTTAAACTTCATCCCAACTAAATTAGTTTTCCCCTCAATGGAGTGAATGACTTTGGCTTTACCTTCGTAAACCTTTTCTGAAAACACATGTGTCATATTTTTATCCTTCACCTTAAACTTGCTTTAAAAATCCGTCGACAACCTTTTCTATGGATTTGAGGTGTCGCTTTCCAGAAAATATATCTCTCACTGCTTTTTGAGATAACAATTCTTTTAACTGCTCATCATTTAACAAATTAGTTTCCAAGTGCTCCCCTTTTTTCAATCCATGGGAAACTCTTTGAACATGTTTATAAGCCTCTTCTCGAGATAGACCTTTCTTCACTAGCTCCAAAAGTACATGAGAACTAAATAGTTGACCTTGTGAGAGGTTCATATTTTCAATCATTCTCTCTTTATCCACTTGTAAATTAGCAATCACACCAGCCATCCGATGTAAGCCATAATCACAAAGAATAAAGGCATCCGGAAAAGCCACTCTCTCAACAGACGAATGAGAAATGTCTCTTTCATGCCAAAGAGCAATATTCTCTAAACTGGCTTGAGCATAAGACCTTAAGAGACGCGCACAACCTGTCAAATTTTCGCTGCTTATAGGGTTCTTTTTGTGCGGCATCGCGCTGCTGCCTTTTTGCCCTTTACTAAATCCCTCATAAACTTCACCCACTTCGGTTCGCTGCAAATGTCGTAATTCCACGGACAGCCTTTCCAAACAAGCGCCTATTAAAGCGAGGGAAACAAACACCTCTGCGTGCCGATCCCTAGGTATCACCTGAGTGGCAATAGTCTCAGTCCGTAATTTTAACTTACGAGCCACCGCTTTTTCGATCGCGGGACTTTGAGCAGAATAGGTACCAACAGCCCCGCTGAGCTTACATATTTTTACCTGGTCTATCGCATTTTTAAACCGATTCTCACATCGAAGAAGTTCGGCGAGATGACCACAGAGTTTCATGCCAAAACTTGTAGGCTCAGCATGCATTCCGTGAGTCCTACCCGAGCACAAAGTCGATCTATGTTTGCGAATCTGCTGAAGTAAAGATTTCTTTAAACCTTTGAGTGATTCCTCTAAAACCCTGGAAGCGGCTCCCAGCTGAACACTAGTGGCCGTATCCAATACATCTGAAGATGTCATACCGAAATGGATATACCGTCCATGAGGACCCACATTTTCTGCAACATTACTAACAAAGGCAATAACATCATGCTTAGTTTCTTTTTCTATTTCTAAAATCCGCGAAACACTAAACTTCCCTTTTTTACGAATGGCCTGAGCTGCTGCCTTAGGGATGATGCCCTTCTCTGCCTGGGCCTCTGCCACAGCAGTTTCAACCTCTAACATAAAAGAAAATCGAAATTCAGAACTCCATATCTTTCCCATTTCTGGTCGGGTATAACGGTCAATCAACGAATATCTCCAATTCTAATTGTGATTATCTAATACTAACATTTTGTGTTTCAGTTCAGTTTGAGATTCAAACTGTCCTAACCAATCCAAATTCACCCAATTTTCAGGTCCATCAAAGGATACATTTTTAAAGGAACCCCTTTTTAACTGCTTCAATTCATTAGAGAGATAGACCGGAAATCTTGACGGGCCTAACTCAGACTCTTCATAGAGATAGTCCTGTGGCATATCTACATTTACGGGCTTAGACTTTGGTATTCTAAGCTTAAACTCATCGAGTATTTCTTGATTTACATTCTCTAAATAGGTTCTTTGATATCGCATTTGACTAGGTATCTTCACCCAAACATCAAAGTTTTCCTGTCGAACGGTCTTTTGAACCACCATCAAATTAGAGTGTGTCCATGGCAGAAAAAGATCTTTTACTAAAACAAATTGATTGGGAAGACTGCTCAAAGTAGGAGTTTCATCCAATTGGATTCTGTAGCGAACCCAGCTCCATACCGGCTTAACTCGACCCTGAGGAAATAGGATTTGCGACAACTTATTGGAAGCATGGTAACTTTCATCAGAAGTTAACTGCCAAATGAATTGTTCACTACTAAGGTTTCCGGACCAATCTCCTCTAATTTCAATCCGACTCAACTGACCATTTTCCACTTGGCCATCAATCAAATCCGCATCGCGAAACACGGTGACACCTTTCGACTCACACCATTGTAAGGATTTTTCGAATCCACGACGAGTGGTTCTCCGAATATTTAGAGGTGACATTACATTAAGAGGCCGCCCCTCCGTTATAGACTGTGCGTTTTCGACGTAGGTGCTACTTGCTAACTGATGACATAAATGAGCAAACCAAGTTTTCTCAAAATCAGAATCTGCTATTTTACCTTGGAGACTCTTTCTCTCTTCGGAAGACAACAAATTATAACTAGTTACATACTTGGAAACTTCCTCAGAAAATCCTAGCTTTTGAAACCAAAAAGCGGACAGCGGACCCTTTGTATCTATAGGGCCTCTGCGCAACCATAAAGTGAAACCTTGCTCCACATTGTCATGGTAGTCATCTTCGGAAAGTCTTTCAATTTGACTGGCCGATAAACGGTCCGAATGAAAGAATCCAAAAGGTCCCTCCCAATCTTCAGGAGCCCAACGCCCCATTCGATGGCTCACATCGACCAGTGCCACTTGCTGACCTGCTTCCGCCAATTCAGCGGCGAGCCAATGACCTCTTCCAAATATGGATACAATCACAACATCAAAAGTATTATTCACTTAACACCCCTCCTAGAGGGCCTCACCATCCCAAGTCCATTGAGGCTCTGTGGCATCAGGAGCCCAAGAAATACTCCCAATAGTTTCCCCTGAATGCCCCTTTTGATTCACGAGGGAAAGAACCTGATCCTCATCGCTTTGATTTACAATAAGCATCAATCCCATTCCACAATTAAAAGTCCTTAATAAACCACCTAGCCCTAATCCGGCTCGAGTTTTAGCTTCGGTAAACAAAGCAGGAACTTCCCACCCTTTAAACTCAGCTTTTGCCTGAGGAGGCATAACCCGCAAAAGATTATCTATGCCACCGCCAGTAATATGAGCCACACCAGAAAGCAAAATAGAGCTATTCATTAGATCGGCCACAAGATTTGAGTAAAGCTTTGTAGGTTTAATTAAAGACTCTATCCATTGATCCATATCATCAGCAAAAAGTTTTCTCACCATTGAATAACCGTTACTATGAAAACCGCTGCTATGAACGCCAATGATCTTTTGTCCCTCTTTTACCAAATGGGGACCTATCACTGCATCTTTATCGACAACACCCACACAAAATCCAGCAGCATCAAAATCTCGCTCTTGATAGACGCCTGGCATTTCCGCAGTTTCGCCGCCTATCAGAGCACAGTTTACGTGTTCACATGCAGAACGAACCCCTCCGATAAAATCACGGGCTTGCTTTTGATCCAGTTTGGAAGTGGCAAAATAGTCTAAAAAGAATAAAGGTGTCGCGCCAACGCATGCGAGATCATTAACACACATTGCAACTAAATCTTGCCCCACTTCACTATAGCGCTCGTAGGCTGAGGCCAGCTTTACCTTAGTTCCGATACCATCTGTGGCACTTACTAATACAGGATTCTTCATTTTTGAAAATTGAGTTTCAAAGAGCGCTGCGAATCCACCGATTCCAGAAAGAACTTTTCCATAGGGGTTTTTCGGAGACTGAGAGTCCGTTTTTAGCCATTCAACAAGGGCATCGCCTTGCTCTATATCAACGCCAGCAGATTTGTAATCCATGGCCACTTGTCCGGACTCCTTTGATGCGAAGACACTATCACTGCCCCCCTGCTGGAGCAATACTTTAGTCAGTCCAAATTAAATAAATCTTTCCCTAAAGGTTGAGAACAACGAATCATTTTTGGTCTCTTGTAGACAGCTTCGAACCCCCTTCTTACAATAGACTCATGACGTCATCTAGGAGGCCGGTTTGCAATTAACAAAAGCTATAATAATGCTTACTCTTTCAACACTTATTTTTTCCCTCCCCATGACATTTTCAAATGAAGCCATTGCTCAAACCGAAATGGAAAATGTTTATGATCCATTTGCCGATTTTAGTGAGTTTGAGGAGTCTGCTGATCAAGAAGCAGATATTAATTTCTTCCGAAATGGTCGACTCTTTAACTTAGGCCTTCTATTAGGACAACGCTCCTACACTGAGGGCCTTGCAAAAATTTATGACCCTGGTGTGGGCGTGGGTTTTTTCCTCACCTATTTTTTCGATCTCAGATTTGCCCTTCAATTCTCCTATATGTCCAGTTCAGGGGATTTCAAGGTGAAATCCATAGAATCCACACTCGAATCCACCGGCACATCCGAACTCACCACTTTTGCCATCAATTTTAAGTATTATTTCAACACACAAAATGTAACTCGTGGTTTAGCTTCCCTAAACCCCTATGTAATCTTCGGATTTTCACAGCACCAACGGATACTCTCAGAGGCCGGCAACCTAAATATTGGTAAAGACAATGCTCAGGGATTTGACCTAGGGGCCGGATTAGAAGTTCCATTGCTTCGCAATAAAATGTTCTTAGGAGCACAGTTTGCCTATCATGTTGTTAATTTCAAAGATGAAGCTACGGAGATCACCATTCAAGATGAGCAAACAGGTGAATTTGGAAGTGGCGATTCTTTAAGCGCCCTCATGGTACTGGGCGCCAACTTTTAAGTGAATGTCCCATTCCACTTACACTATTGAGCTTATCAACTTAGATTTGAAATTAACAAACTCTTCTTCCAAGTAAGAATCCACCCAAGAACCATACTCCTTCAGTTTTTCCTTGAAATGTAAGTTCTGTTTATCGGTGGATAGATTCAAAACCTCTTTTATTAAAAACAAGTTCTTTCTTCGAGCCGGGCTATTCATGGGATCACTATTATAGCTTTTTGTTAACTCCAATATTTTAGACCTACGCTGTTTAAGATTATTCAATTCTAATATCTCATAAAGCTTCTTTTGATAGGCCTTTCTCTTTTCAAGTCTCTGCTCTTTCAGTTTTCGATATATATCAACATTCAAAGTGATTAAATTCTCTTGCTCGGCTGTTAAATCACCGAGAGCCCTTTCAAACTTTTCAAAAACAGTTTCACGATCCACAACTTTCTCTGAAATCTCTTTATTTTTTTACTATTAGACCTCTTAAACTTTTCTATCTGATCCGAATCGAATGAAGCTATATGCTTTGCCAGCACAGATGAAAATTCATGAGTCATCTGTTCATATTCCTTCTGAATCCATTGAGACTCCTTCAAAACATCAATTTTCTTTAAGTCCCATTCACTCGCTTTATGTCGTATATTTTTAACTTGAGGCTTTATCGACTCTAACCATTTGGAGATATCACCTTGCAAGACACGCTTCTGCTCAGATTTTAGATGCAAATTATCATTTACCTTTCTGGCCACAAGCCAATCCAAATTTGGAATTACTACTACTTGTAACCCACATCCCATTTGGATTAAGGATAAGATAGTTAAAAACATTAACTTAAATCGCAACAAAATGGCTTTCCCCCTTGCCCTGATAATTACGGTGAACATATAAAATTTTAAGTAAACACCAAACTCGCACAACCTACACAAAGCTCAAACGAGTAACTAACATATTATACGAGCAAATCCAGAAACTGAAGAAATAAGCTGAACAATAGAATGGAAGGAACTATCCAACGGATAAGAAGTCTCCAATGGCTATACATTGTAGCTGAAGCCGGCGAGGAATCCTTTAAAAATTCATCGTATACCCGATCCGCATTTAAATAGTACAGAGCCGCCTGGCTAATCACAAGGGCCGTCAATGGTAATAGCCAATTAATCAAAACATTATCCATTACCTTAAGGGCTGATTCCTCGAAGGGAAATGCTGCTCCGAAAACGGCTTCCAAGTAGACTGGTACAAAAGACATAAATAGACAAACAGCCCCAATTGCCATGGCGGCATGCCTTCTTGAGATCTTAAAATAACCTTTAATATTCTCTACGATAGTACTTAACAAACCCACACTTGAACCTAGAGCTGCAAAATACAAACATAAAAAGAAGAGCGCTCCAAAAACAGTACCACTTTCTACATCTGCTAAAAGCCTTGGAACTGCATAGAACAAAAGTTCAGGGCCCCAATTCTGATCTAGAGCCCCACCCATCACAAAGGGAAAAATCATCAAACCGGCAAAAAGTGATACTAAAACATCAACCACTGTAATTCTTAAGCTACTTCCCGCAACATCACTGTCCTCCGACATCATCGATCCAAAGGTTACCATAGCCCCAAATCCAATGCTTAAGGTGAACAGAAGCTGTCCAATGGCCTGTGCCATGGAACTGAGATTAAGCTTCGAAAAATCCGGATAAAAAAGAAATCGAATAGCTTCAGAAGAAGCTGGCATAGACATAGCCTTGTATGCCAAAACCAACACAATCGCCATAAACAATGGCATCACATAGCCCACTAGGCGTTCATTTTTATCTTGCGCCAATCCTATAACCAAAGAAACCACTATGACTAAATGGACACTAGCCAATAGAACCTGCAACCAACCCTTGCTACTTAAAACACTCATAATGGATACGGGATCAAAACTATCTGAGCGAAACATTCCAACAAAGAATTGCATAAAAAAATGTAGCACCCATCCACTGATCACTGCGTAGTATACTAATATAAAAAGACACAAAAAAACCGACAGCCAGGCCATCCATTTAGTGATCTGACGAAAGACATACTCCCCTCCCGGACGCCCTCCCAGCCATTCACCCAAAGGCAATACTGGTTTTTTCTCCACTTTCCCTAGGCAAAGCTCTGAGATCAAGAGAGGTAATGCTACAAGCATAGCCAAACCTAGGTAAAGCACGAAAAAGGCTCCCCCGCCATTCTCTAGGACAACATAGGGAAAGCGCCATAAATTACCCAGACCAAATCCTAATCCAAGTGCTGCAAAATAGGTGCGTAATTTACCACCCCACAATCTAGTCATGAACTACAGCAACCTCAATTTCAGACTTTTGAACATCTACAGACTCTTCAGAGTACTTTGAATTCTTTTTCTTGCTGGACTTTTTCATACAGTAGATACGAACAGGAATCCCTTCCAGACCAAACTCGGCTTGAATTCGCTTAGACAAAAATCTCTTATACGACGGAGTCACCCCATCTGGATGATTGGCAAATGCGATAAAACTCGGCGGAGTTTGTTTCGTCTGAGTGAGATAATAGAACTTCACGTTTCTAGAACCATATACAGGAGCAGGAGCCGATCGAATACTTTTCACAAAAAAGTCATTGAGCTTAGATGTTTTAATTCTCATATTCACTTGGCCCCAAACTTTATCGATGAGCGCAAACATATCCTTAATACCAGATCCCGTTTTTGCACTGATAAAAGTCATTGGAACATCTTGGTAAAAATGAAATACATCTTCCATTTGAGATCTAAAGGTCGATCGATAGGCCGACATCTCCAACTTCCCTCTGTCCGACTTGTTTGCCACCACAATGACAGCTTTGTGTTTTTCCAAAATAAACTGCATGGTTTTGGCATCCTGAACTGTCGGGCCCTCAGTCCCATCAATCACCAACAGGACTACATCTGCCCGTTCAATAGCATCATAGCTTTTAAAAGCAGAAATGATCTCAACGTCTTCTTTTCTCTTCGAAGATCTCCTCAATCCCGCTGTATCCACCAAAATATAGTCTGTCTCACCGTAGCTAAAAGGTATCTCAATAGAATCTATTGTGGTGCCCGCAGTGTCAGAAACGAGCATTCTATTAGAATTTATCAAATGATTACAGAGCGAGCTTTTACCAACATTTGGCTTTCCAACAATCGCCAGGCGAATTCCTGACATCTCCTCAGCTTCAGCTTCAAAATCCGATTGAGAGAAAATCCATTCAATAACTTCATCGACACCAGATTGCCTTTCAAAGGAAGTGGCAAAAGTATCCAATCCGAATTCATAGAACTCGGCCTTCATTAAATCTTCCTGGTGTGGCTGATCCACCTTATTTACAACAATGGCTACCGGCTTACCCGAATGCATCGCCAGCTTAACAATATCTCTATCCTCAGGAACCAAACCGCTCCTGCCATCCATAATTAACAATAGGGAGTCTACAGTCTCAACAATCTGTGGCACCTGCTCTTTTATAGCAACAGAGAACTCATCCGAAGCATTAGTCAAACCACCGGTATCGACCACCTCAAATTCCTTACCCCACCATTCAGTAGTACCCATTTGGATATCTCGAGTAACACCCGGCTGATTTTTAACCACGGCTTTACGGGAACGAGTTAACAAGTTAAACAAAGTGGACTTACCAACATTGGGACGACCGATGATTGCGACTCTTGGAACTTTTTTAACTGGGCTGGACATAACCTAACTCCTGCATCACTTGGGCATTTTTCATCCAATTCTTTTTAACGGATACATGCACATCTAGATAGACTTTCTTTCCTAAAACTTTCTCCAGGTCCTGCCGTGCTGTCATCCCGATCTTCTTTAGCTTGCTTCCACCTTGACCAATCACCATGGATCTATGGGCCTGCTTGGAAATGAAGATCTGCGCATATATTTTATCTATAGAGGGCGACTCTTCATATTTGTTCACCTGCACAGCCAGTCCATAGGGAATTTCTGCATGAAGGTACTCAAAACACTTCTCTCGAACCAGCTCGGAAGCCAGTTCGCGCATATTTTGTGTTGTATACAACTCCGGATCATAAAGTGGCGCTGGTGAATCGGGCAAATAAGGATAAAGCTCACCCAAAACTAGATCTTGTGCTTCTTGCGGGCGATTCCGCGCGCAAACATCCAATACAAACTTAGCTTCTGCAGAAACTTGTGACATGATCCAAAGTTTTCTATGTGGGAATTTTAAATCACATTTAGAAATGATGACACCAAAAGGCTTACCACTGGCTTTGGCCAAATCAATAATCACTTCCAACTCTTCTTTTTTCTTCGCATCTACATTCAATACCACCAATAAAAAATCAGATTCTTCAATGACGGCTTCATATTCTTCTTGAAGAAATTTATTAAGACCTGCGGTGGATTGAATTACACCTGGCGCATCTAAAAATACCACCTGAGCATTTTCACTAGAATGAATTCCACAAATTCTTTGCCTGGTGGTTTGAGGCTTCCGAGTGACTATTGCTAGCTTCTCTCCCAACAAGGCATTCAACAGTGTTGACTTACCAGCATTGGGTTGTCCGATAATTCCTACAAATCCTGCTTTATACTGCATTATAAGCCCTCCAAGGCTAGACGAGCGGCCTCTTGTGCCGCCTGCTTTTTACTTGTTCCAGCCCCTTGCCCAAGGCTTCTATCGTTAATTTTAACTTCGACAATAAAATGTTTACTGTGATCCGGTCCCGACTCTTCAATCACATCGTAGGATGGAGTTTCTTTATAGTACTCCTGAATTCTCTCCTGTAACCGCGTTTTAAAGTCATGTTTGTATTGAGTGTCCACGTCGACGGACTCCAACTTGTCATCAAACAACTGACAAATGACCTGACGAGTGGATTCATATCCACCATCAATATAAAGAGCTCCAAAAACAGCTTCCAAACAAGAAGCCAGCAATCGTGGTTTTTCACTACCGCCCGTGCGTTTTTCGCCTTTTCCTAATTTCAATTCTAAATTGAGCTCGAGCTGAATCGCTAAATCTGCCAGTAAAGTTTCGTTAACCAATGAGGCCCGAATTCGAGAAAGGTCCCCTTCAGATACATCGGGCATATTACGCATCAATTGATCGGAAACCACCAGTCCAAGAACAGAGTCCCCTAAGAACTCCATTCGCTCATTGTTGCCCAATGATTTTTCCCGATTTTCATTATGGTAGCTCTTATGTGTGAGCGCTCGATTGAGCAAATTTCTATTGATAAACCGGTAGCCCAGTTTACGTTCCAAGGTCATCATGGGCTTCACTCCTTTGTTGTTGTGGCCCAACATAAAAATATTCAATTTCGACGCACTATATATAAACCATTGGGTGTTGTAAACCCCTACAGCCAATAAGTTTCACTGTAAACAAGTTGCCCCTAATGCCGACTGGTTTGCATTACACCATTAATATTAGTCACTTACAGAGCATCATTGAACTCATGTCGTGGCTTTGAATGGAAATTCATTCTGCAGTTTTGGTAAAACTTCATCTATACAGAATTAGACGTAAAGGTGAGCAAAATCCACCTACAGACCGAGCGATTTATCCCATTAAAATTGAGGAGCGGAAAACACCTTTTCTTCAGTGATCCATCCGGTCACGTATTCGGCGGGAGTCACATCAAATGCAGGATTAAATACTTTCGCCGTTTTAGGTGCCCATAAACATTGGCCAAAGCTTCCATTTACACCTTGAACTTCTTCAGGCTTTCTTTGTTCAATATCAATGAGACTACCATTTTCACAATCTCTATCAATCGTGGTGTAAGGAGCCGCCGTATAAAATTCCTTTTTAAAATGATGACAAAGCAATGCAACGTTGAGAGTTCCAATTTTATTTGCAAAATCTCCGTTGGTGGCTATTCGATCGGCACCAACAATAGCCTTATCTATCTTACCAGACTGAAATAAAGCGGCCGCCATATTATCACAAATTAGAGTGTAAGGAATTTCCAACTTTTCCAACTCCCAAGTGGTAAGACGTCCACCTTGAAGTAAAGGCCGAGTTTCATCCACGAACACATGAATTTTTTTGCCTTGTCTATGTGCCTCAGAAATAACCCCTAAAGCAGTTCCGACACCCGCCGTTGCCAAACCACCTGTATTACAGTGTGTGAGAACTTGATCTCCATCATTTATCACCGTGGCCCCATTTGTCGCAATTTTACGACACAGATCTTGGTCCTCATTGAAAATGGAAATGGCCATTGTTTCTACGCCATCTATTGAAGAAGAATCTTCTACATACTTTATTATTTTATCTATGACATACATCAGATTCACAGCTGTAGGGCGAGAAGTCCTTAGCCATTTAGCTGTATCAATAAACTTTTCTACACTAGGTTCTGACTTGCTATAAAGAGCCAAACTTAATCCAGCAGCCACACCTATGAGCGGAGCTCCTCGAACCTGCAGCTTTTGAATAGCTTGGAACATATCCTCAGGGGTTTTACAATGTACCCATACCTCCGAATGAGGAAGTTGAGTTTGATCAATTAAATCTACTGTCTGCCCATCATAACGAATAGAAAATGTCTCTAAATGCACTTTTACTCCGAAGCTAAGGCTTTGATGTCATTCAATACTTGTTCTTCATGGCCCTTTGGATTCACATTGAGGTAAACTTTTTTCAACATGCCTGAAGGATTGATTAAAAATGAGGTACGATCCCAGTACTTTGCACCCTGGAACTCACTTTGCTTTACACCTAAAGCACCCAAAAGATGCCCATCGGGATCTGCCAATAGGTCCATTTTTAAATCGTATTTTTTTACAAAATCTTTATGGGAATTCACATCGTCGGCACTAATGCCAAAAACTTTTGTATTCAATTCTTTGAATTGCTCTAAATTGTCACTAAAAGCACGACTCTCGATTGTGCATCCTGGAGTATCATCTTTGGGATACACAAAGAGTAAAACCCAAGCCCCCTTTAAATCATTAAAATGAATGATCTCACCGTTTTGATTAGGTAAACTAAAATCAACAAATTCATCGCCTAATTGAAGCGCCACTTGCTACTCCTTTGATTCATGAGATCATAGAATAGAGTGATGTTCTAATATTTCAACAGATTTCATCGAAAAATGTATCGACAGGCAGGGACCGATTGCCATTGTTTTTGCTGAACTCGATCATTCCAACTCCGAAAAAGATCATCTCCCTTAAATAACAGATAATAGCCAGAAACTCCCAAAGTGGTGAGAAAGGCTACGGCCGATAGCTCCCCTACTAAAAGAAAGGGACGAGCCACCAAAATGGCCCCTTCAATGGGCATGGAAACCTTATCAATAGTATAGAAGTTCATCGGCCGCTCATCAGGAGGTAAGTGTGTCCAATGGTGCAATGCAAACTTCCAACTCCGAGTCACAAACGTGGAAAATGCGGCCAATCCAACCACTTTTCCCCAGAAATTGACGTCCTGTACAGAATCAACAAAAGACATATCATTTAAAATAGATATAAAACCAAAATTAATCGCAAAAGAAACCCCCATTGTGAATGGAGCATCCTGAATAATAAATTTCACCTTTTCTCCATTTGACACTCCAGCCAGTCGATCTGGCAGCTTCCAGCTGGCCACCTTCTCCATATACTTACCCGCTTTTGTTCTGTAAATCCGAGCTAACTCTCTCGGGAAAGGGGTAGAGAATAGTGCCAGTACAGCTGTTGAAAACACAAACGCCCCCTGTTTAACACTGGGATCCAGTCCATCTGGGCCAAAATGTATCCAACTAGCATAAGCGGCTCCGGTTTTTACCACGGTCCATAGGATCCTTCCGCGATGAATTCTGTTCCACCATGGAATAAACCTCAAATCCACTTTATAGGCATTATCTTCCACTTCCTCTACCGCTTTAGGCTTGAGACTCTTTTCCAGCATGGCTTTAATCCGCTCATTCTGACCATGCACCGTGAGAACGATAGGATCATCCCCTATTACACCATATATTTTTTTGAGAACTTCATTCAGCTCCTGTTGACTATTGATCACATAGGTCTGGCTCATACCGGATAATTTAGTTTTAGGAGAAAGTTTAATTTCAGAGGATACAACCGGATGAACCTCGTCAGCAAAACAGAGGGTCACGGGCAATAGACAAAAGAGTGCAAAAACAAATTTACGAATCAAATTCTAGTCCTGATTGGGAATGAGGAATTTTATCATAAGAACGGACTAAGAATCTAATCTCATAAAACTTCTTGCCATCTCCCATAGCATTTGAGTAATAATTTCATGAAACGTATAAAGTTTAAACAGGCCTCTCGCAACATTGGGATAAACATTGAATACAACCTGTTTCCATCTTGCTGCCCCTTTCTTTGGCGACCTTTCTCCAATCATCGAATTCTATGAGCGCCTGGGCTGCCAAATGGGCCGCAAAAACAATGATGTGATCATAATAAACTTCTTTTCACACCAACTTGTATTGCACCGAAGCAACAAAATCGAAAAAGCGAAATCCATTTACCCGAGACATTTTGGACTTGTTCTTCCATCGGAAAGTGACTGGAATGACCTGGTTTCCAGAGCTAAATCTAATCAAATGAATTTCTATCGAGATCCCTACCATCGACATTCCGGACAGATCACTGAACACAAAACTTTTTTTTTAAAAGACCCTTCTGAAAACCTATTAGAATTTAAATGGTATAAGCATCGTAAAGCCATCTTTGAACCAATAGAATCAGCATCTATTGGAGAAGACTAAAGGAGCAAAAAATGAAAATATATGGCCATCCTGAAACCAGATCTTTTAGAGTCTATTGGACCTGTCATGAAGTTGGAATCCCTTATGACTTCGAACCCATAAAGCCAAAAGAAACAAGAACTAATAGTGAATTCATGCAGCTCAATCCCTCTGGAAAAGTACCAGCACTTACAGACAATGGCCTTCGGCTGTTTGAGTCTGCCGCTATTTGTTCTTATATATGCCAAAAAATGAATTCCGATCTATTACCCCCACAGGGAACTCCTAGCCGTGCCAAGGTGGAACAATGGCTATTTTTTGCCTGTGCTGAACTGGAACAACCTCTTTGGGTTTCTTCAAAGCATCAACATATTTTACCTGAAATGTATAGAACCCAAGAAGTCGAATCTTCCTGTAAATATGAATTTGAGCATCAAACATCTGTACTGAGCCATCTACTTGCTGACAGGGAATTCCTTGTTGATGACCGTTTCACTCTAGCCGATCTTTTTGTTTCTCATGTCCTAATGTGGGCCCGCGCAAAAGGCTACATGGATAAGAAAAATGTAAACATCACTGATTTTATGAAACGCATGCGGGAGAGAGAAGGATTCAAGGCCACAAAAGCTTTAGCTAAAAAAGTAAATGAATCTCTTTAAAGATTGAGATCTTGATAACTACCTGACTCTAAAAATTCAACCAGCTGAGAAAGAGACTTCATATCGTGAGAGTAGTCCACCTGTACACAACGACTAGCGGTGACCAAATCATAGAGAATGTCGATTTCATTGCGAATAAACTGTTCATTATCTAGCTTCAATCGAAAAAGTTGTTTAGCCAGTAGACGAAGGCTATCCACCCCGATCAGAGGTTTAACTTTAAAAGTATCGTCGCTACTCACTAAAAATATAATTTCACTAATAGGAGAAATACAAAGCAGGGGCGCACTTACTAATTCATATAGATTCTCACCAAATACTTCATCCATGATTGGCAATGCCGGCGCCAATGGATTTTGCTTGGCTAGCTTCAATAATTTAGGTCCTTGAGTGGGAATCCATTGAGCGGGATCTTCACCATTTAATACCAAGGCATCCTCAGTGATAACCTCGTGTCCTCGCTTAGCAAGCTGAGCCGTCAAAGTCGACTTTCCAATACCGGGATCTCCCACGATCACTTTAGTTTTACCATTAATAAAAGCCGAACAGGCATGCAGAACGACCTCACCCATCGACTGCAGAAGAATCGGCAAACCACTCATAATCAATAAAGAGTGTTTTTCTCTATCAGAAAGCGGAATCATTGTTTTTAAATAAATCTCTCCACGCTCGGGAATAATGATAAGATCGGCGACCTTCTCTTTTCTCGCCACATATCCCAACTCCCATTGGCCAAATCGATCCCATTCACTATGTTCGTCTTTCAAAGTATGAAACCATTTGATTTTAGAAATTACAGGCATCTCATTCGCGTAAACAAATATTTCCGGATTGGACTTAGAAACGTATGCAAAATCACTTGCATCAAAATCACATTGAATGGTTCTTCCAAAAAGATTGTAGACCATACTTAATTTTATCGCCTACCACTACCAAATCAACGAAATTGAGCTCTAATTCGAACAACTCTACTGGATGTTGGTTGGGGTGATGATGTACAAATTTAGAAACCACAAAAATCACGCCCTCCCCGGCTGGAGAAGGCGAATTCAATAAACTTTTAAGGGAATTCTGGAGCCTCATTATTCCAATGAACCACCTCAATCTCGTGCCCTGTAGGATCATTAATATACCAAGAAGTGGAGAATGGGTATTGAGTGGCTCCTCCAAACTTTTCCGGGATATTATATTTATCCATAATATTCTCCCATTGATGCTTGTCACTGACCCTGAGAGCAAAGTGATTCAACTGATATCGACTGTAGCCCTGAGGTTGATCTAGACTTTCCTTGGGTTGGAGCATACATAACATGCTGTCACCGCTTTTAAGAACGGCATACTCCCTTCCCCTCTCAGACACTCCTTTTTCAACCAATTCAAATTTAAAAACCTTCTGATACCAATCCACTGAATCGCGTATGGATTTAACATAAAAATTAATATGATCTAGTTTAACATTCACTTTCAAACTCCTTATAAACTCTGAATATATGTAATGTATTTGATGTATATTTTCTCTTTTTCGTTCAATTCTTTTTCCATAAAGTGTCCTTTCGTAAACACAAAACGACCATACATCATTTAGATTTTATATCTTCTATTTTGACAATATATTGTCATAATGCTAATTTGTGGTAATGGACAACCTTTCTGAAAACTTGGCCACAAACATCCGAACCTTGCGCAGAAGCTCAGGATGGACTCAGCAGCAACTTGCAGATCGCTCTGGTCTCTCCAGAACGAATATTTCTTATCTAGAATCCGGAGAAGCTAATCCGTCCATTCACCTCCTTATGCAAGTGGTGCACGCTTTAGGCGTTAGTGTAGAAGAGATCATGCAAAATCCTAGACCTCCCATTCAAATACTTAAGGCCAAAGACTTAATACCAGATATTAGAAATGGCGTTTCTGTATATAATCTTGTGGGTGAAAAACTACCCGGTTTTCATATAGAAAAGATGGAGTTTGAGGCGACGACTCATATGAAAGGTCACCCCCATCTACAAGGGACCCACGAATATCTTATTAATTTAAGTGGTGGATTGATTCTTTATGTGGAAGGCGAAAAATATGAGTTGAAAACGGGAGACTGCATCGCCTTCCCAGGACATTGCCGGCACGCCTACTCCAACCCAAGGCACAATAGATCCGTAAATATAAGTGTATTAGCCTTCTCCACGCCACAGACTCGGTAAAAGCTACCAAATATGAATGTAAACATTTTAGATTTCCCAATTTCAATCTGATCTTCAAACCTAATAGGTAAACTTATGGTACTTCTGGGCGGACCCAACCCACGAAAGGACCATTGTGAAATCGTTCAAATTAATTATTCCCGTACTAACTACTATGTTAGCCACCTCGGCCGCCTATGGTGGAAACTACTCAAGAAGAAGCATAGACGTAACAATCCAAAACCAAATTGGACACGACCTATCAGAACTCTCCTTTAAACAAGATCTATATTGCACCGGAGTTAGTTCAGAATTGTCTCCTATCAGATACAGTTGTGATGATGAAGTAAAGACTTTCGTTGAGCCGCAAATAGATGCCGATAAAAATGCAAATCTAGAAATTCCTGGGGTTTCTGAATGGTCCATTGAAGCCACTGGCTGGTATGAGAATTTCTATATAATGAGTCCAGCCGACAATTTACCTCAAGCCCTCGTACCCGACGGATTTGAGCTGCGAGACCGACATTCTTCAGAAAATCTCGATCCCCAAGAATATATATATCAGATAAGATTAAGTCATAATGACAGAGCTGAACAGAGTTTCGTGAAAGACGGCATCCAGCTTGTCTATGACTATAGATCATTGCTTCAAGTGGCTGTAGACCGAAGTGAATTGGATGAAGCAGACTACTCTAAATTGTTCGTTGAAAAAGAAGAGGGCCAACTCATGTCCCTCTACTCCAAACCTATTCAAGGGCAGCTGAAAGTCGCGTCTTTAAAGGAGCTCGATCAAGAAAAAATTAAACTTGAGCTGGAAGTGACTTACCATCGCCCATACAATAATGAAAAAATTGATATCCCACTCAATGAAGATGGCTCCTACACCCTTCCCTCTTTAAAAATAGTTAAAGAAGGACGAATGGCCATTTCCGACATTCAACTGTTTGTAATGTACCAAGTGTCTCCTGAATACGCTCTGACTCTATCTACCTTTACATCGCCGGGATACAGGAAAACATCTGGATTTCAAAATTCGGTAAATCCAGCCACGCTGATTCGCCTTGAAAGCGATGAAGTGGAAGTGCTTGAATCTGAAACTAAAAAAGAGATCGTAGAGTTTTTGCGAAAATCCACAGAAGTACAAATTGTTGAAACTCTCTATCCTGTATTCAGCAAAGCCAATTCAGAGTATGAGAGATTCATTCACTCAGAAGAACAAGGAGACTATCGATTTCACAATAGACTCCACGGCTACCTGGTAGAGTATAACTAGATCACATCTTTCAATGTAACATCTCGATCAAGTTTAACTTTAAGGGACTTGATCGAGATTTATGTAAGTCGACCTCAACGATTTTAGAAATGCGGCGCAACGGATAAAGGGACTTGGCACCATCAGGGGTTTAAAAGATACCTGAGGTAGCGCTTAGGGAAATACTTTAAATCTCGGCCTTCACTTTTAAATGGATCCAAATGTTGAGCGTTTCGATTGGTAACGAGAATTGATCTTTTTTCGAGTCCAAACTTCTCAATAAGGTCTATTCCATTCAAATCATTTGTTGATAGATCGTAATCCACTAAAAACAAAGTCTTCTCATCACACAGATCCTGACTTAAAAATGATTTGATTTTTTCAATGTCGGTGAGACCAACAAAACCGACGGGTTGTTCTTTAAACATCTCTCTAAATGTAGAAACTATACTTGGATCATCATCAAATGAAACGACCTCATTCACATATTTTAAATCTATATGATCGACAAAATACTTTGGCGTTTTCGCTAGCGGCAACTCCAACTGCACTCGCGTACCAGTGGCATCGGAGTCAAACTGAATATCTCCGCGCATCTTTTCTATAAATTGAACCACACCTTTTAAACCTAAACCAAATCCATCTTTTTTACTAGAATTCAGCTTCTTGGATAGTGCCAATTCAATCATCTCATCAGACATGCCACAACCAGAATCAGAAATATCTATTACAGCCCGGTTCCCACGATCACTCAGTTGGATTGACACTTCACCCTTCCACCCTTGAGCTTCCGCAGCGTTATTTACAACATTAGACAAAGCCCTTTTAAACTCAGCCTCATCAAATTCAACAAACATGTTAAGATGCATACGATTCATTTTAAAATGAATCGACAGTTCAGGATAACTTAAGAATTCCAGTCTCTTTTCTTCGATGGCCTCCTCTATCGAGGTGGCCAGATGAACTTTTTCTGTCTTTTCGCCAATATTTCTGTCTTCATTTACAAATGTGAAGTCATCGTCAGAATTTTTAACCTCTTTCGTGTAACTCAAAAACTCAGTAGCAATTTGATTGATCCGATCAGTGGCACCTGAAAGAACCAGCTTTTCACTCTCACTCAAGTTATCATTAGCAATGGAAAGCATATTAAGGGCCGCAATGGGAGAACGAATATCATGGGCAGCCTTTTGAACAAGATGATTCACTCTTTTTTGAGCCTCCCATTCAGTAGACTTCTTTTCAAATGTAATTCTATCTTCCACCAGCCTTTTAATTTCAGCTATGAGCTGGGTAAAATCAAAGCCCGACTGACTTTTTGATAAGTGGCTGGTACCACTTGAGTTCAAACTCTCCTGAAGGTGCTTTAATGGCTGAAAAACTTGAGTTTTAAAAAACTTAAAGAATCCAAACAGTAAAACAACAAATAACAGAATCATTCCTATGATAACAACCGATATGGACTCTCGATGACGATCTTTCCCTGCTAATCTTTGTAGGTCTACATTCGCAATCACGTATTGGTCAAAATACTCATCTCTATCTTTGGGATACACAATATCGTAACTGCTATTTTCTAAATCCTCAAAACGGACAACTCGAACATCTGTTACCGCCAGGCTCTCTTTTATCCTTTTCACCTCAGAATAGAATGCATCTTTAAGGTCATTAGCCCAATACACCCGTAACTCATCACCCTCAATAAACAAACGGGATTCGATCTTATTTTGTTCAATCGACACCAAATGTTCATTCTCTGAATAAGTCAGGTAGATCAATACACCCACTGTGGTTGAAGTCACCACAGCAACCAAGAGTCCTACCTGTAAAACGAGTCGAGTAAAGAGGCTCATATTTCTACTTCAAGGTTCCATTTTTCAAAAGCTCTACCACTTTCACCTTTTTATTAGCGTGACCACCGTTTTTGGAAAAGCAAATAGTACCGACACTAGTTCCGTTGAAGCAACAGTCATTTTGGTGGAAAGCCTGCATTACAGACTGCTTAGTAATTGGCCCCTCTATACGATTTAAGGTACTCGCAAGAATGACACCCACATCATAACCATTGGCCACTTCAGATGTTGGCTCAACCCCAAACCTCTTCTTAGCTTTCTTTTGAAAGCCTTCATAGTCTTTTGAATTCTTATCCTGCAATGAAATAGTAAAAATCGGAGATCTTCGATTTGCAATGGTCCTACGAACCATTTCTAGATCACCCACCGTCCAAGAAGAGTTAGTTAGGATCGGTGAATCCACATTGTAATGTTGAAGTTGATCCATAAATGCAAAGGACTCATCCGGATACATCGTTATCATTACGAACTTATATTTACCTGACTTTAGACTTTCCATCGTCTCTTTATCTAGCTTCATAAACTTATCAATCGCTTTAACATCAACATCTGTTTTAAGGTTTTTAGCCTTTATAAACCTCTCAATATCCACAACTTGGTTGGCTGAGAATACCGCACGTTTATTATAGACAATGAGACCTTTGAGCCCCTTGTACTTTGAATTAACAAAATTCATTACGGCTTCGGTGTGACTTCTCATTGACTCCCCAGTCGTGAATATTCGTTGACCAAATGTAGCCAACTTAGAATGTCCTGCAGCTGGAAAAATAGTCAAAATCTGATTCTTAGCCGTAATTGGAGCTACTTGCACCGCTTCATGACTGGTAGGAAACCCAACAACTGCCACTGGATCTAACGGCAATATCTTTTTGATTGAATTTAATGCTCCAATAGGAGACTCCGATTGATCATGTACCGTTTGCAGATTTACTTTTTTGTTTACCGTTGAGTTGAATCCCAGCTCAAACCCACGATAAAAGAGTTCCTGATTTTTATATGGCAGCACCGAATTGGCAGAACCATAGCCAACGATCGGGCTAGTCGCGGCAAATGCGGAACACTGAACTAGCATGAATCCTAAAATTGAAATCTTCTTAAACACTTAATTCCCCTTATATTCTGGATTTAAATTTTCATAACAAAAATGAACAAAACGATTAACATCACTCATGGGAACCGTTTTGGGTAACGAAAACAAAAAGTATCCCGGCAATCCGGAATGATCCGGATAACCAGACAATACCTGATCTGGTTGAATAAAGCTGGCATCTTCAACGCAATGAACACTAAAGTCGGCAGACACAGATTTATCCATCATAGGAAGGGCTGATACAATTCCCCCCTCCTTTACTTGTTGTAGATACAGCAGCGATCGCTCCCGAATAACCAATGATTTAGATATTCCCTTGTTTAACAAGCCATCAAGATACATTCCAAACAAACTATTCCCTGTACTCACTGAACACAGACGACTCGAAAGACCTCTACCGCCCATGCGAAAACCCAAATCTATAAAGAAAGGGGTATCACTTGCATCTATTATGAACTCTATATGCATAATACTTGTTTTTACCTGTAATAGATCGACGATTTTTTTCGAAGCCTCAAATAGTGCCGAGGATGCCTCAACCGAAAAATCACCTGGCACTAGATACATGATTTCTTCAAACCAAGGTTCTTTCATAGGTGCTTTGCTACAAACTTGTGAAAAATGAATCTCTCCATTAATAACAACTAAATCCACTGCCGCTTCTTGTCCCTCAATAAAAGATTCCGCTAAAATAGTTTGATTCTGAATTTGGGAAAATAGATCCGAATCTTTGATGACACAATCCTGAGCCAATTTAGAAAAAACATCTGGCATTTTATCCAAATAGGAACTCAAACTAAAGCCCTCATCCACTTTAGCAACACCGAGGCTGCTGTAACCTACAGCGGGCTTCAATATGAAATTTCCATCAGACTTATTGTCATCTAAAAATGATGAGACCTGATCCAATGACAAAACCTCATACGGAGCCAGATGAATATTACCACTTAATGTATTTCTTAAATTCATTTTGCTTTGATAGCTAACAATGGACTGATCGTTAACTACAGTTGAAATACCATAGTGTTGATTCAGCAATACAGACAGCAATACATCTTGATCGGAAAAAGCATAAACATTTAATATATTATCGCACTCATTTTCCTCTAAAAGATTGACGACACCATTTAAATCAAGACGATCTAAAAAGAACGTAGACACTCCTTCCACTACATCCAATCGAGAAGCAAATCGGCTTTCAGCGACAATGATGGGCTGAATTCCACGAGATTGGCATTCTACAATACCCTCTTCAAATGAAATGGGACCGTTTAGGAAGACGACTTGCATGCGGCCTCTCCTAGAAAATATGATTCACTGGTCATTTCAAATCCACCTGCTACAAATTGATGTAAGTAGTTTTCATGCGTATCAAAATAATGAACAAACTGCTCTCCGGCTAATACATCTTCAGCTGTCAACTCACCCAGACCTACATTACTTTTAGAGAACTTCTTTTTGGTATCCAGGTTCTCTAGGTTATATGCCCCTGGTCCCACTCGAACCATTGTGGAAGTAAACATACCTGCGCTTTCAATGGCACTCATCTGTTTAGATTTAGACACTCTGCAATTGGGGAAAACCCACGCTTTATAATCAGGTAGAGACAGTAAATAGACACTAGCGATATAGTCGAAAAACTCCACTAAGTCCTGCTGATTTTCATTTTGTTCTTCACTACGAGAATCATACTCTTCATTGATAATCTCTCTCCAAATAGGCATTCCAATGATTAACGGCAAAGCATCCGGGTAATTTTCGAGCAATAGCTTTCCATGAGACACCACGGACAAAATATCTGATAGCGGATCTTCACAAAGGCCTATCATAGTACCAATACCCACTTGCAATCCGGAGCGAATCGCCCGCTCCTGAGAGGCTATGCGATCCAGATACCCTTTACCATCTTTTATCATCTTGAACCCATCGTCTATCCCATAGCGTTTAGGCCCATCAACCATGTATTTATTAAAGGTCGCTTCCGAATAGGATTCCTGCCAAGTCAAAACTGTATCTAACCCACACTCTTTTGCCAAAGTTCCGTAATGCAACTCTGTCAACGGAGTGAGGCATACTGATAGGCGTCCAGCAGGGTTTACTTTTTTAATTTTATCCTTCGCCACTCGGACAAATTCATAAAGATCACGTTTCAAAAATAAAATATCATCGCCACCAGAGAGTTCAAAATGCGAAAACCCGAGTCCTAACAAGTAATCTAATTCATCTAAAAGACCATCTTTAGACAACCTAAGCCGTTGGATTTTTTTATTGTCAGATTTCCAACCACAAAATACACAGTTGCTCGTGCAATAAGACCCAAGCTCTATCGGCACCATAGTTGTTAATTTATTCGAGAACAGCTTTTTGCGAAGTACTTTTGCAGAAGTCTTAACCTCTTCAATGAGAGTCTCATTGGGAGCTTTTAGCAAATTTAGCAAGCTCGCCGTTTCAGAGAGAGAAATCCCACTGGAACCTCTGGCCTTTAAAATACGTTGTACCTCAACAAGATCTGGTGTTTGTGAAGATTTAACGAGTTCTTGAGCCTCTGGGAACAGTCTCTCGTACTTTTCCATTTCTATTCTATTCACCATAATAAACTCTCTCTATTTTCCTTAAATTCTCGCCCAACTCTTCAATATCGCTATAATGTATGATTCCCCAATAGGCTTCATCCCCTACATGCATGGCACTGCGAGGGGATTGAGACAAGCTTTCCGATTTATGGATTTCAGCCACAGCAGACGGCAGCATTTCTCGCTGGATATCCGTGCGTTTCATTTTTGAATTTGGACGCAGCGAAAACCACGCATGGCTCTCTCTATCATATTGGATGGAATCCTGCTTCAAGATATTCATTGAACTCAAGAATAGATTTTCACCATCTACTTTATAAATATACTCGGAAACTCGAGCTCCAGCCATTCGGCGAGCTATTTCATTAAAAACAAGATCTCCACCTTTATTGAAAAATTCCGCATGATAGACGAAAGGAGTTCCACAGGCATTTGCCGAACAAAATTTTTCGATAAAGTGCTTGGACTGTTCAGTCAGAGAGTCGCTCGTCAATCTTCGAGAACCCCAAATACTGTTTGCATTAAAATCCATACAGTTATTTAAATACTCGGAGACATAGATGGATCTAACAGATTGTCCATCCCAATATCCATCCACATGAATCATATCTTCACCCACATAGGATTCGGCCAGCAAGTCAAAAGATTGATCTAAAGGCCACTTCGCATATCCATTGTTTAATAGATAAGTTTGCCCTTCTGCTAAGGAACGAATTCTTTCAACTCCTACAGACCCGCCAAATCGACGTGGCTTTAAAACCATACCCTCGGTATTCTCCCAATGTAATCGTGTGAAATCAGACAATTGATTAATGGGAGTATATCCGGCACAAGGAATGTTTAACTCCGTAAAGGATTCTTTCATTTTTAATTTATCTCTGAAACAAAGAGCCTGCTCAGGAGACATGACCTGATCAAAACCCGCTGCCTTCGCCACATGAGACATACGCATTATATCAAATTCTGAAAAATAGATAAATGTCGTTTGACCGTCACACCTTTCCGATGCTGTCACTTCCATGAGTGTGGACTCCATCTCTATTCGGTCCGAATAGACTTCAATACATTTAAACTCCACATCTCCAATGAGCTGGAGTTTTTCAGCTATCACGGGATCAAACGATTCTCTGTCCGCTATAATTAAATGGCTCCCTTTATGGCTCGCAATATAATGCTTCAACGAATGGTGAACTAAATCTCTACTCATTGAGTTTCTTAAAAGGACAATGCTTTTAAATACACTCATTGAACGGCTCCCCTCTGGTCCGCCCTACCCAATAGTCTTTGATGAAGTGCAACTAAAGCCAACGTTGTGATCCCCCCACCCAAGATATAAGCCATCTCCGCAGGCACCCAAAGCGCGAGTACTGGAAATAGAAAATGGATGACCAGGATCACTGAAATTTCAATTTGAAAAGCGAGGCCATTCACTTTTCCAACTTGATTAACATCCAGCTCAGTATTGAGCTTTTCGGCATTGATTCGATAGATATACAAATGCAAAAAACCCAACAAAGAAGACAGAGCCACAATGCCAAGGGGACTAAAAGACTTAAAAATTGAAAGCAAGATAAAATAGCCGACCAAGCCGACCGCAAGAGCCGGTTTTTTATATTTCTTGTACAACACCTTTTTAAGGATGTCTTGTTTAGTAAGTGCGGCGAGCATACCGACGGTAATCCCGAACAAATAGAGTGTGTAGTAAAAATCCGCATTGGCAAAGTTAATATAGAATGTGGAATTAACGATAAAAGGTGCGGACCCGAACATGACCGTAATGAGTATTTTCTCTACAAAGAGTGCATGGGTGCTACTCTGCGAAAGCTCTTTCAAGGTTTCAATGTAATTCACTTTCGATGCTTGTTTATGATTAGAGGCTGTCTTCGACTCTAGCGCTTCCCTCTTAGACTCAAGAAAGTAAGTGATGACTGAAAATAATAAGTTGATTACGGCAATCAATAAGCAAATATAAACCACATTAGAGAATGAGATATTCAAGCCAATGTATCCACCGATAGCGCCCCCTAATCCATAGATTATATTTGGCAGAATTGAAACTAAGCCCAGGCGATCTTGGGATTTCACTTTATCCACTGTTGTGGTTTTAATAAAGGACGGAGCGACGATCTGCATGGACCCACGGCAGATAGCTCGAATAAGTATCGCGACAAAAGCGAGGGCAATGAAGCCCACACCGGTGGCAGGAATAAATAGCACCAACGTGGAAGCTAAAACTAAAATGGATGAAGCCATCAACCCATAGCTCTTCAATGGGACTCGATCAATCCAGTTACCAATGGCATACGAGAATAGAACTTTAGGAAGGAGAAATGAGACAAACAGACCACTTACGATGAGGCCAATAAAGCTGAGCCCCTCTCCGACCCGGTGGACTTCGGATAATAGCGGGAGCCAAATTAACCATAGGCCTACATAAAACAAAACGTATTGAAATATAAAAAATAGCCACAAATACGATTTTGAATTCATTGCTACTATTTACCTTTCGACTGTTATCAACCTGGGTTTTCCAAAGGATTAGAGCAATTTACGTACCACGGAATGGGGCTTCTCTATGAGTCTAAGCCTCTTCTAAAGGGCCTTACAGAGCACATGATCGAATTGGGCTGTTTAGGATTACATAGAGATGTAATCTATTCCAGATTGCTGTAATTGTTCGACAATGTCGTCATGGTCTCTTGTAGGAGACTCAACCGCTTATTGAAATCACAGGTCCTTGGTCAGGTTTTTACTGAGATCCTGTGTTTTCAATAACTTAACGCAGTTATTTTTATTGGACTTACACTAAACTTACACATATGATGGTTACATGTTTAGCGGTTCGGAAGGGTGCTAATTAACCTATGTGATTAACCTCAAATGTGAGCATATCCCATGGCCCTTTACCCACTAAACCCAATTTGATGAGCTGCGTGTTAAGGACTGAGTTCTGACCATTGGTCGAGACCTATCATTCCCTAGCTCACTCTCATCCAAACAATAGCGGGACAGAACTCAAAGTTCTTAGAGCCCCAGTACCATAAAACTTTAACCCCTTGGGTCTGCATCTATCTGTGGACAGGGATTGCTGCAGCCAAAATGGCATCAGGAGTGAACGTGAGTTCTGCTGTTACATCATTAAATGACCTACCTCAGTGGACTTCTGCTCATAGGGAAACTTTTAAAAGAGTGCATCAAACTGCGGACAACAATGCACAGTTACTGGCTCGACATCCTCAACTTCGACTGTGGCAAAAGCATGGCTTTAACCCTGGCCAACTCATTGAGTGGGGCGCTCCCTTTGGCCACGATGCACGCTCGATCATTCTTAATTTTTTATTAGATTCTGCAGGCCCCATCCTGTGGATTTATTCAAACCCCAATACCCAACCCTACCCACCCGCGTGGGCGGCTCGCGGTGCCTCACTGGATCAGTTTTATTTTATCCACTGTGAAGAGCCCGTTCGCCGCCTGCGCCCCATTTTTATGGAACCCACGTTTCGAGTGATTGTTCTCGATGCTCCTCAGAGAGTTTATAAGGGAGAGCTTTCTTTTATTACTCCCTGGTTACGTAAGAATGAGCAAACTTTGTTTTTAATTCGCCCTTACTTCTTGAGCCAAAAACGGGGAAATCCTTTTTCCCATCAACGGATTAATATTTGTTTTGATGCCGGCCAAAACAACTATTACATCCACTCAATTCGTGGGGGCCACCGTCCATCATTGACTCTCAGCAAGGAGGCCTACTATGAGTCTTTTTAATAACAACACCACGTTACCTCACTATCTCATTTTAAAAATCTCTACCGAGCCAAAGAACTTGTTTTGTCTTACACCCCACCTTATGCAGTGGCAGGCCAACACCTGGATCTTGGATCTTAAACCCGTTATAAATTACTGGAGTAAACAGGCTCGAAAGACAAATCTATCCTTGCGTGAACTTGTGGAGAAGATGCTCTACATGCATTTCAGTGAAGGCTTTTCTGCCGTGTTTTCGGATCATCCTTGGCGCGGCTTACTCCTACTAAAATCCCTTAACAAATCTGGATTTCAACAGATCGTTCACTGTGATGGCCTCTTTGGACAGAAGCTCATGCAAAACCTTTGTTGGGAAGATTGGTACGAATCCCTAGAAGAACTATCAGAACACCTCGATGACATGGGACAAACCAGCGTCAACTATCGCCTCCCCACTCATATCAAACAAATGCAAACCACTATGAAGCGCCTAAAAGTCACCCGACCGGGGCAAATGGATCGAGCCTGCCCCAACAGTATGGAGAAACGCTTCGGCCCTCTCATTCGAAAGGCGTGGGGATGGACCTTTAGAGATCGTAAAAAGAAGTTGTCCCAACTGAGTCTGTTCGATCGTTTTGAAGGACAGGACAGCTTTCCATGGGTGGCCTATGAGTGGAGTGAAGCTCGTAAAGTCGAGCGGCTTCTAGAGTTTGCCTCTAACAGCTGGGATGTTATAGAACCCTTTCTTGTTAAAGACTTAGAGCAACTGGCTAATAAAACCTTTGAATGTGAATTGATTCAGCAGATGGATTGGAGTCTTACTTTAGAGGATATGACCACATTGCTTATCCCTATTCATTTTCGTAACCCTTACTCTTTAAAACAGGATGCGCAAAACGATTTTAAAACCGCTCGCAATCAAGCTTACTATGCCTTTGAGTCCTACTTGAAAACCAAAGTTAAAGAAACAGGCGACGAAGAATATATTGAGTACCACTTCCAGGTGCCTTTCGTGGCCTGGCATGTCGGCATAACAAACACGCTAGTTCTTACCACTGAAACCCTGTCCTTGCTCAAAGAACATCGAGTGGACAATAAGGATCACCGAGTGGCTGACATTGAAAATAAACTCCCCTTAGAAGTGGAACATTACAACCTCACTCCCAACTATCATTTACGGGAGGACTATACTGCCGCCCTCAAAGAAGAAGACTTCCCCACACATGCCATGACTCATTGGGAGGAAGCGGCCAAGCAACGCCCTCTGTTTTTATTTCGAGAAGAAAAATCCACAGAAGCCCCAAAGAAGCACAGACGTTTTTTAGAACGTCTAAGCTTACCTTGGTGGCGCAATGAAGACTCTGATAGCCATAGGCAAGATCTCTACGAAGCACTGGATCAAGAGCAACGCCTATCTCTATTGGGAGAAGTAGGAGGTCGTTGGTTCGCCTATGGCTACTTTGATTGAGAACGGTGGATGGCATGAGTGGCTATGCAAGACAAACTTTAGCTTTCTCCTTGGCGCCTCTCACCCTGAAGACATTTTACAAAGAACACAGGAGGTTCACTATCAAGGACTCTGTATCAACGATATGGATGGCGTTTATGGCTTGGCCCGATCCTACCTTAAACACCGTAAGATTGAGGGGGCCACCTATGATTTACGTTACGGCATAGAGGTGCACCTGCAGCAGGACCATGATCTTCCTATCCTGCTGCAGGACACCCTTGTGTTAGTGGCACAAAGCCTTAAGGGATACAGCAATATTTGCAAAATCAGCAACAGAGCTCACAAAAAGTCTAAAGCCAAAGCTTTTATTCCATTAGCAAACTTACTTGAAATGGACGTAGAGGATGTCGTTGCTCTTCAGCCCATGCGAGGCGCTCTTCGCCATCCCCAGTTCCAACCACAAACCCGTTTCCCTCAACTCAAAGAGCATTTCAATGGACGCTTTTACCTATGTGGCAGTCGTCACTTGCATCGCAGTGAAGATCTTTGGCTCATCAAAGTTTTACAGTGGGCACAAAGCTTTTCGATTCCTTTTCTTTACTCTCAAGATGCTTTTTTTCACGCCCCCTCTCAAAAACCCCTGAGCGACCTATTACATTCTATCCGCACTAACCTCCCTTTAGAGCATGCACAGGCCCACTTCTTTCCCAATGGGGAACGCTACCTTCACACATTGTCTTCCCTTGAAAAACTCTACGGCCCCTTACCTGACTTCAAGGGTGCTTTAGAACGCTCTAAAAACCTTTATGACTCCTGTCATTTTAGTTTGAACGAGCTGAGCTATGAGTACCCCAAAGAAATGATCCCCGAAGGACATTCCGCTCAAAGCTATCTCGAAAAATTGACCTGGGACGGCGCTAAAACTCGCTATGGCTCGGAATTACCTGAAAAGATCGTTCAAACATTAAGTCACGAACTGAACCTTATCTTTCAACTCAGGTTTGCGGATTATTTTCTCACCGTTTGGGACATTGTTCGCTGGGCACGCAGCCAAGACATTCTTTGCCAAGGCCGAGGCTCGGCAGCAAACAGTGCCGTCTGCTTTGTATTAGGTATTACTTCTGTAGACCCCACACTCTTTGATTTACTTTTTGAGAGATTCATCAGCATGGAAAGAGGAGACCCTCCAGACATTGATGTGGATTTTGAACATGAACGGAGAGAAGAGGTCATTCAATACATTTACGAACGCTATGGACGCAAACGAGCTGCCATGGTGGCCAATGTCATCACTTTCAAAGCCAAAGGAGCTTTAAGAGCCGCAGGCAAGTCCCTTGGCATTGCGGAAAACACGTTGAGTTTTGTTTCTAAAGCCCTCAGCAGTAAGCATTTCCGTAAGTCCAATAATGAAAATGTCCTTCATTTTGCTAAATCGAAATTACAAAATGTCGAGGATACAAAAAACATCCCATGGAGAACCTGGGGTCACCTTGCGGAGCAGCTACGTGGCTTTCCCCGTCATCTAGGCATTCACTCTGGCGGATTTGTCATTGCCCATACAGAGCTCAATAGCCTCACCGGACAAGAGCCCGCCAGCATGGAGGGCCGGAGTGTCATCCAATGGAGCAAAGAAGATATAGAAGGTCTCGGTTTTTTTAAAATTGATATTCTTGCCCTAGGTATGCTTACGGCATTAAGAAAATCCTTTCAGCTCATCCAAAAGCACTATAATAAAAAATTAGAACTCTACAGCATTCCCCATGACGACAGTCCCACTTATAAAATGATTCAAAAGGCGAATACTGTGGGCACCTTTCAGATTGAATCTCGAGCTCAGATGTCCATGCTACCCCGCCTAAAACCTCGTTGTTTTTATGACCTGGTGATTGAGGTAGCTATCATTCGACCCGGCCCCATTCAGGGCGGGGTGATTCATCCTTACCTTAAGCGAAGAGATGGTAAGGAACCCATCACCTTTCCCGATGAACGATTGCGCCCCATTCTCTCTCGCACACTGGGAATCGCCATCTTTCAGGAACAGGCCATGCGTATTGCCATTGCCGTGGGGGATTTTACGCCCGGCGAAGCCAATGAACTTCGTAAGAATATTGGTGTTTGGAATTCTAGCCACTACCAAAAAAAACTGAGCCCCTGGCTAACAAAGTTAGAACGAGGTATGAAGAAAAATAATATGGACCGCCCCTTCATAGAACAGATCATGGGACAAATGCGTGGCTTTGCGGAGTACGGTTTTCCCGAATCCCATGCCGTATCGTTTGCGCTGCTGGCCTACGCCTCCAGTTATTTAAAGTGCCATTACCCCGCTGCTTTTTTCGCCTCCGTGCTCAACTCTCAACCCATGGGATTTTACTCTCCCCATGCACTTTTGCAGGCCGCTCAAAGGGACGGAGTTACAGTTTTACCCCTCTGCATCCAAAGTTCTTTTCCCGACCACACTCTTGAAGACATAAGACAGGATGAAACCAGGCCAAAACTCTGTGCACTTCGTATCGGCTTTCGACTGGTGAACGGTCTGGCGCAAACCACGGCTGAGCGCATTGTCAACGAACGGGAGAAGAGAGGCCCCTTTCTCTCCATGGATGATTTTTTAAAGCGTGTACGTATTTATCGAGATGATCTTACGGCGCTGGCCGCGGCCAATGCCTTTGCCGCCTTTCAAATGGAACGACGAAAGGCCATTTGGTACACCCAATCTGTGCCAGTACGCCCCCTTATAGAAACTGAAGAGAAAGATCTAGAATGGACAGAGGAATCCCCTTGGGAGAAGGCCAATGCCGACTTTCAATCCTTCAATACCTCTCTCGGCCCACACCCATCCACACTGATAAAGAGGGATTGGCCCTACGCCATACCTCTGGAGAAAATCATTCCATCGAAAGACTTCTCCAAGTATCGCGCCAATCACCCCATCCATATATTCGGAATGGTTCTTTCAAAGCAGGCGCCCCCTTCAGCAAAGGGTATGGTCTTTATAACTCTTGAAGATGAACATGAATTTATTAACCTGGCCATCCCACCCAATGTCTATGATCAATTCTTTGAAATCATTGAGTCCCAAGGTTTCATATGCGCCCAAGGAATTTTACAAAAGGTCGGCGCTAGCCATTCGGTATTGGTCAAACAGGTGATTTCCCACGCCACCAATAAACCTATAAAAATGCAGCGTCGTTCTTCTCAATCCTCCGAAGCCTCTGCAAGTAAGCTGCGTCCCTTAAAACCTCCTCGCAGCTACCACTGACTCATCGAATAATGCCTTGCGGCTCCAAAAGGGGACAGGCACCTTTTAGTCATGTGTTATTCAGTGATGGTAGAAACAGATTTAAAGAAGCTGGAAAAACAATTCTCAGCCAAAGCGGACATTAAATCTTTTGAGCGTATTTATAAGGAAAGATCAGAAAACATCCCCAACATCCAAATCCCTGTAGCTCTGGATCATAATTTCAATAGGGATGAATTTAAAAATGAAAGTATTTTGCAGCACTCTAAATCTTATTATGAAAATCGACTGATGGAACTGGAAAGAAAGCTCTTTTCAAAGAAAAAAGAAATTCATGATCTGGAACAGAAACTCAAAACCAAAGAGACAAAAACTAATAGAAAAAAACTAGAAACCGCAAATCGTGTGGCCAAAAAAGTCCAACAACAGATCGAACGGTTTCAAAAGCCGTCCCAAGAATCCACCCAAAGAATTTTCCAATACACCTACGCCCCTCTTCTTACAATAAACGCAAAATCGGAACGAATTATCCATCCGTTTAGATATCAACTTCGCCCCTCTTTTAAAGAGGAAGAGGTACCCAGCAAAATCAATATGTTCAATGCCCGAACAGACAGTTTAGAAGATCGCCCTTCTTGGAGACGCTTGTTTTTACATCGACATGCGGCTCTCATCATGAAGGGCTTTTATGAGTGGGTGGAAGATCCTGAAACCGGCAAATCCAGGCAGATTCGATTTCAACCTGGTAATGATCAACTCATGTGGACCCCGTGCATCTACGACAGGTGGGAATCTAAAGATAAAACTCAAACCATTGATTCATTCGCCCTTCTCACTCGAGATCCTCCCCCAGAAGTGGAAGAAATGGGTCACGATCGATGTCCAGTATTCCCTAAATGGAGTCATTTAGACGATTGGCTCAATATCAAAACCCTCGACCAAAAGAAAGCCTTCCAAATATTCAATGATCTGGAAGACGTCACTTACAATCATCAGTGGGTTTCGGCCGCGTCCTCTTAAAAAGGACATGGTATAGAATGGCTGCCCTCTTCTTCTTCAAGATCTACCGATTCCAAACGCATCAACTCAATTCGCAGAAACATGGATGCCAATCCCAGAACGGCAAGTAAAAAGGACACCTGGGCCCATTGGCTAAGTAAGAAATTGGCGACTACCATCTGCATACTCCTTCCGGCTCGGATTGAAGACCTGATAAATAGTGAGTGGGTACGGTGAATGGATCGAACAAAACCTTAACTGATAGTTTTAAACCATCATTGGATTGCAAAACGATCTGAGTTTCACTCTCTTCACTTAATCGGACCATATCCACGGAAGTGACTAAAAGAATCGCAGAGGAATTAAGATGCCCTTCCAATACACAACGTGTTCGCAAGGCACTTTTTAGGACTTGCAATTCTTGCACATCCAAACTGTGACCATTGAGATCTAAAGATAAGGCATTGGCATTTATTGAAAAAACAGTGGCTAGGGAAATAAGTAGTGCTCTCATGGGGGACCTCCCGGTTAGGTGGTTGATGCGATCCAATAAACCACAAAATCCGTAGAAACACTCCCGTTTGACTGAACACCCACATTCCTTTTTTGTCAGTACTTTCAGTAATTTGACAGATTTTACTGATTAATGACAAGAAGTTTACCCCAGCAACATTAACCCACATAAAAAGGCACTCTAAGGCCTTAAAAAAAGCAAATACATCGGGCGATGATGAAAAATTCCACCAAACGCAATCTGAGGCTTACCTGTGTTTTCAATTGCCTCTTTAGGAGAAATAATAAATGTTGTAACCTTTCGTAAGTATTAAAGTAGAACCCTAAGAGGAGTGACCATGGCTGATTCCACCTACTATAAACCAGAAGATCTAGGAAAATTTGGTTCTATCACAGAGATGAACAAAGAACTTGGAGACAAGTTTTTTGAGTACTATGGCAAAGTCTTCGAAGAGGGAGCCTTAACAGCTCGAGAGAAGTCCTTGATGGCGCTGGCAGTATCCCATGCAGTACAATGCCCCTATTGCATAGATGCCTACACCAACGATGGGCTTAAAAGAGGAATCACCGAAACTGAAATGATGGAAGCTGTACATGTGGCCGGAGCGATCCGTGGAGGCGCTTCACTTGTCCATGGGGTACAGATGATGAATATTATTAAAAAGAAAACCATGTAAGGACAACCATGCCAAGTCTTCTTAAAAGAGGTGCAGATCTTGCGAATGCTCGCATCCAGCTTGATAAACTACAAAGTCTAGATACCGATTTAATTCCTCACTTCGGTGAGAAATTAAAAACCTCTGGACTCCTGCCACTCAAGCCAACAGGAGTGGATATTCTGCAGATCAACATGGGTAAGATGTGTAACCAAATCTGTAAACACTGCCATGTGGATGCTGGTCCGGATCGCAAAGAGATCATGACTCGCGAAACGCTCCAACAGTGCTTGGATGCACTCGACAACTCAGGAATAAAAACCGTAGATTTAACTGGCGGTGCCCCCGAAATGAATCCGGAATTTAGATGGTTTGTGGAGGAGGTCCGAAAACGTGGTGTTCATGTTATGAACCGTTGTAACCTGACCATCGTACTTGCCAATCCGAAATATAACGATTTACCTTTATTTTTTAAAGAGCACCAAGTGGAGGTGATCTCCAGCATGCCTCATTACACATCGGGCATGACCGATAGACAAAGAGGCAATGGCGTATTTGACAAATCGATTCGTGCTTTACAAATGCTCAATGAAATTGGCTATGGTAAGGAGGGGTCTGATTTAAAATTAAATTTGGTCTACAACCCTGCTGGGGCTTTCCTTCCCGGAGACCAAAACTCTTTAGAGATGGAATTTAAAAACCGACTTAAAAAAGATTTTAATATAGAGTTTAACCAACTTTTTTGCATCACCAACATGCCTATCAGCCGCTTTCTTGAATACCTAATTGAGAGCGACAACTACGAAGACTACATGAAAACATTAGTCGATGCCTATAACCCGACGGCTGCCGCAGGAGTCATGTGCAGAAGCCTAGTGAGCGTAGGCTGGGATGGAAAACTTTATGATTGCGATTTTAACCAGATGCTCGATATGGAGCTGAAGGAAAACATCAATCACATATCTAAATTTGACGTAGAAAAGATAAAAGAACGAACCATTTTAATTAACCAGCACTGCTATGGCTGTACAGCTGGTGCTGGCTCAAGTTGCGGTGGAGAAACGGCTTAAAACCCTTTAACCCGGCTCCCCCACGCCTACTTCTTCTTGATGTAAACCACTTTGTTGATTTCGGCGACCACGTCGCCGGACTCATCTTTTACATAAACCATCTTTTCCCAAAGTATAGAACCTCGCTCACTGTCCTCTAAGTCAGAAATAACATGTTCAATATCTTCCTGCTCTAACTTAAAGTGTGCGGTGACTTTTCCCTTGCCTGGTTTTTTAAAATTGATATGAGCCGACTTATCCCAAACAATATAACTTCGATCTAAATTATGTAAAAACATCAGCATATAAAATGGATCTGTCATAGCGTAGAGGGAACCGCCAAAATGAGTTCCAACGTAGTTGGAGTTCTTAACTCCCAGCCTCATTGAAACTTCGATTTCTCTAAAATCCTCCGAAATATGATCCACACGGATTCCCGCACCAACAAAAGGGGGCCAAAAACTCATCCCCCTTGCAAACACTTTTGGATTTTTAATGAAGTGATTAAACTTTCTGGCCAACGGAGCAATCATATTTATCCTTTTGTTGGCCTACAGTTTACGAACGAAACCTTTCCCTGTAAAGGATCCTCTAAGGACGTCGACGTGGGTCTCGGCTAGATCCATTACGAACGGTTCTCCCCTGCCCTCTTGCAGTTCGACCAGTATTCACTTCGCGGTTCACTCGTCTTGGATTAGAAGGCGTTTGACGAACTGTACGTCGAGTGTTCCTATTAATCCGTCTAGGATTTCTGGCTTGTCGACAAGACCTCCACATCAAATGGTAATCCGTCGCTGACTCTAAATCTAAGGAATCTACAGAAGAGAAGGCATCATCCATATTTCTGTTTGTAATCAAATTCATACGGGACATAATCTTTAAAGTCGTAGATTCACCACACCCCGACCATTGAGCCCGAGCATCGGTATCGGCACTAATGATAAACTCCTCATCCATTGGTCCCTCGAAGCGCATAATACGCTTTGATAGACTTCTAGGACTCGTTGCACTTTCACCTGGTGCTTGAAAGAAAAACCCAGAATCAAATCGAGAGTTAGCTCCATACTCAAGAAAGTTATATCCTCGGTATTCCATTTGAACGATGGCCACTTGCATGCCCTGCGGAACGTGAAAAGGTACATCTATATTACACACTTTTCGCTGTTGCCTCTGGCCCGTGGCCTCCCCCGCTTCCAAGATGTACTCATCGAATAAAACAGACATGGTCTTTTTATCCGGTGAAAGAGTCACTCCAACGGTACCGCTGGAGCAAGCACTCCCCGATACACGGGGAGTGCCAATAGCTGCATCTCTGGGTGATTCTGAATTTCTGTTTTTATTCAAACGTCGGCGACCTCGCTCGAAATTTCCACTGTCCTCTTGTCCTGCTCTTACCCTATCGATATCTTCGGCGGCATGCAGGTGAGTTTGAAATGCCATAACCGTGGTAACCAACATTGCTTGTAAAAAAACTTTCTTTTTCATCATTTCCCCCAAACGATCCATCAACTCACTTTTCTAAAACCTTTTTTATCTGCAACGTCTCCATTGAAGATGGTAAATCAAACCGGCCTCTACATCGACAGAATCGACAGTGGCTAACAATTCATCTTTATGACGGTTAGTTCTACCCATCATGCTAGTATTTGCTCGAAGGATAGTGTTTGCTCCACATGCGGACCACACAAGAGAACTGGCGATCAAATTATTCTCTACTAAGTATTCGTCGTCCTTCGGACCTCTAAAAGTCTTTGAGTATCTTGGCCCACGTCGTCCAGCGAAAAAGTACTCTACACTCAACTTCGCTTGAGCCCCTCTAGGTACGTAGGTGTATCCACGATAATCAATTCCCAAAATGGCTACGCTATACCCTTGTGGCACATGTACTGGAATGGCGATGTTACAACTTTTTCGTGCAATTCTTCGCCCGTAATCACCTCCTGCTTCAACAAGGTATTCATCAAAGAGAATACTTAACTGCGATTGATCCGGAGACATAGTTACCGAAGCAGAGCCAGCTGGACAGCCATTCCCTCCGTAAGCCGGATCTCCTAATTGAATTGAATCCGCTTTTGCGGCCACTGAAACCATACTCACACTCATCAGAGCGAGTAATACTTTTTTTATATTCATGCTTTTCCCCCTTTGCACTTAGAGCCTAAGCTCGACATTGGACTAAGCAACGGGAGTGCCAACACTAAAAAGTAACTATGCAATTACTATTTCCATATTTATGTTTCACTACTGGTGTCGCAAAGGGACCGACAAATAATTTTCTAAAATTTAAAAGCATTGGGATGAATCATAATAAAATTATTTTGCGCCCACACAAGTTAGAATAGTTATACAAAAAATATCTTATAATGACTCATAATTAAACATCTTGAAAGCCATGTGTATATATTCGACATGCGGCTAAGCATTGGATATGTACGCCTTCTCACTACCACCGTGACTAATAGTTTTACATTTTTGAATCTCACATCAACCCTACTCCATCTCAGTTGGTATGTGAGTTGCTCATTATGAGACTGTATACTGAGGGGAATAAATATGTATAAAACACTTTTCATCGCAATTGCCTTGTCACCCATATCTTGGGCCTATGCCGATCAAGCACCAAGTTCATCACTGCAGCGAGACCCGATATCTTCGATATCCCTAGCAGACCTAGACAGGCAGGCTGAAAAACTTCACAAGCAAATGGGATTTGGTGATATGGAAGTCTCTACCAATGTAGAACCCACTTACTTTGAGGAAGATGTAGAGAGCACGTCCACTTTATATATTGAAAATAAAGTAGAACCTATTGCCTCTAATATCTCAGCAAAGGATTCTGAAAAAATAGACAATTAAAAGAGATTATTTACTTATAAATAGAATAAATAATAATGGGTCTTCATTTATAAAAGATCCCTCACTCTTTCAATCTATACCCTGTTTTAAACAAATAGCTTAATATGCTTATGCAGATGAGCAAAAAGACTAAAATCATCCCTAAGCTCAACCCAACACTAACGTCACCTTTACCGTAGAAACTCCACCGAAACCCACTGATCAAATAGACCACTGGATTTATCATAGAGATTTTTTGCCAAATCGGCGGAAGCATACTTATCGAATAAAAACTACCCCCTAAAAAGGTCAAGGGAGTGATCACCAACAGTGGAATGATTTGAAGTTTTTCAAAACCATCCGCCCATAAACCGATAATAAAACCAAATAAAGAAAATGTCGTGCAGGTAAGAACTAAGAAGATCATCATCCAAATGGGCCTTTGAATCTCCATATCAACGAAGAAATAGGCCGTTCCCAATATCAACAAGCCCAGTACAAATGACTTTGTTGCAGCAGCTCCAACGTAAGCCAAAACAACTTCTAGATAACTCAGTGGAGCTGATAATATTTCGTATATGGTTCCCGAAAATCTAGGGAAATAAATACCGAAACTAGCATTGGATACACTTTGAGTTAAAACGGAAAGCATGATCAAACCGGGAACGATAAAAGACCCATAACTGATTCCATCAATTTGTTGAATTCTGGATCCTATGGCAGAACCAAACACCACAAAATAGAGTGAGGTGGAAATCACTGGCGAGGCGACGCTTTGAAAAAGAGTTCTTCTAAATCGACTCATTTCAAACATGTATATTGCTAAAATCCCATTAATGTTCATCGCTTCACCAATTCCACAAAGATTTCCTCTAAACTACTCTGTCGTGTTTGAACGTCTTTATATTTTAAACCGGCATCATGAAGTGTGCACAAAAAATCATCCACTCCAAATTCTTCTCGCAAAGAATCATAGGTATAGGTTAAGGTGCCGTCTTGCACCTGCACATCATAGTCTGTGAGCCCAGATGGCAATTGATCCAGTGGCTCTTTCAATTCAACAGTCAGCTGTTTTCTGCCCATTTTTTTCATTAACGATTTTTTATCTTCGACCAAGATAATTTCACCACCATTAATGACACCCACCCGGTCCGCCATATCTTCGGCTTCTTCTATATAATGGGTAGTTAAAATGATTGTAACGCCGCTCTCTCGTAAAACACGCATCTGGTCCCACATATCTTTCCTCAGATCCACATCCACTCCGGCAGTGGGCTCATCTAAAAATAAAATATCGGGCTTATGGGAAAGCGCTTTGGCAATGAGAACCCTACGTTTCATTCCTCCCGAAAGGGTTCTAATTTGATTATTTTTTTTATCCCAAAGAGATAGGTTTTTTAATATCTGCTCCAAATACTCAGGATCATAATCAGCACCGAACAACCGTTGTGAGAACTTTATAGTATCCCAAACAGTAATAAAAGCATCGGTGGTCAACTCCTGTGGCACTAACCCGATCATCCTTCGTGCATCTCGATAATTCTTAACATTATCATGCCCACCAACAAGAATTGAGCCAGAGCTCGCATTGACAATTCCACAGACAGCACTGATCAGAGTGGTTTTTCCTGCTCCATTAGGTCCAAGTAGAGCAAATATCTCACCTTTATTTATTGTTAGATCTATATTTTTTAGAGCTACGAACCCATTGGAGTAGGTTTTATTGAGTTGATTAATTTCAAGAATAGACACTTACACGATCTCCTCATGCCTTAACGCTACATAAATTTTTCGCCAAAGACCACTCTTTGAGTCATCTTCCGGTGAACTAATAAACACCCTCAATACTATAGACTCTTAAACTACCCCCGGCCTCAAACTCCACCTCATCACCGGACATTTTTTTGACAAATTTTCGTCCCAGAGGAGAATTTAAACTCAGTGTATAAATCATTTGGCCATCTACCATCACCCTCATGCCACCTTTTTGAGCAGTTAGAAAAAACCAACGTTTTTCATTGTCGTCGATCAATACATGAATCAATGCCGTGGACTCAATCCAATCACCCTCTTGAAAGGTCTTGGGAACTAACTTCTCAAATTGAGTAATTATTTGCCGAAGCTCTTTCGCCCGCTTGGCTTGAGCCCCCGCTAAATAGGACGCTTCCAGGCTACGCGTATCGTATTTATTCTCAGGTTTAGATTCTTCGCTAATGGCAGCTTCCCTAGCTTCCGTAGCCCCATCAGCCAGAGTCTTAAATTCTCTCTTTAATTCTTCAATGAGAGCCTGAGTTATTTTATTTTTATCAATCATTTTTACCTGCTTAGGTAATAAGGTCCCACTGGGAAATAAGACTGTCAAATGGGATTGGCAAGAAGGCTTCTAGTCATTATAATAGGGCCATGCAAAACGATTCGCACTCAAAAACTGTTGGATATCTACTATGGATCTTTGGATTTACTGGTTCCCATAGATTCTATTATGGCAAGCAGCTCACAGGAACCCTCTGGTTTTTTACACTGGGTCTTTTGGGAGTGGGTTGGCTGGTCGACGCATTTCTCATCCCCTCCATGGACAGAGAGGCTGATCAAAAATACCAAGAGGGACACCTGGATTATTCTATATCCTGGCTATTACTTACTTTTTTGGGAGTATTTGGAATCCATAGATTCTATATGGGTAAAATCCTAAGTGGAATCGTATACTTGCTCACAGGTGGCTTCTTTTTTGTCGGAATCCTCTACGACTTTTGGACTCTCAATGAGCAAATCAATGAAATTCATAGGATGTCACCAAATAGAGCTCAGGCTTAGCCACTACCTTGACATTCCGCCTCTAAGCCTCAAGTTGGCTCAATGGAGTTAACCCCGTTCTTTTTTCAACCTAGCGAACGAAGGCTCGTTGGTACAATGATCACGGCAAAGCCGGTGAACGATGGAAGGTTTGCAGCCTTTGCCACACTCATCTTCATGATTGTGACAGCTCAACTCTTTTGGAAAAACCCCGGCGGGATCGCTGACCTGCTACCCGCTATCCATAGTGCAATTTTTCAAGATGGAGAAGTCTGGCGCTTGTTTACAGCTCAAGTTATCCACAGCGATGTGGAACACCTACTGAGTAACATGCTCATGTTGACCGTATTTAGTTATTTGGTTTTTGGATACTTTGGATTTGGCGTATATCCGCTACTTTCCTATTTCCTAGGGTCCTTAGTAAATCTAATTTCAATATACACCTACCCCACTGATGTACGGTTACTTGGCGCCTCTGGGCTGGTCTATTTACTTGGTGGGTTTTGGCTGACTATGTATTTCCTCATTCAAAGGCAATATCTTTGGACTCATAGATTTCTTAGGGTTCTCGGCATCGCTATGTTGCTATTTTTTCCAACTACTTTTCAACCAACGACAAGCTATCGCACCCATGCCATCGGAATGGCAGTGGGTGCACTTATGGCTGCGGCTTACTTTATCAAAAATAAAAAGTACATCCGCAGCTTTGAAACTTTTAAAGATGAATACGTGGAGGAGCCACTATTTCATTAGAATTGTGGAGCTTCCAACGGAATATAAGGCAAATCATTATCTGTAATTTCCGGATATTTAGCTCTTAATTCTTTTATTATAATATTGGCTAGCATTTTTGAACCAAATGGATTGGGATGAACGGCATCCGCCAAAACATGATGTCTAAAAACTGTCATTTGCACACCATTCACATCATATTGATAACCTTCAAATGAATGAAGATCTATAAAGATGCTATTGATATCTACCACTAAAAGACTGTCATTCTCAGCCTCCATAGACCAAAGCAATTGATTGGCCTGAGTAGCTCCTCCAATACCTTGCAAACCTATAGCAGTACCCAAAACAAAAATATTACTGTTTCCTGCCATTGTACTTACAGTGTCACGCACATGTGCTTCATCGCTAGGACGGAATGGTGCTGGGATTTTGAAATCGTGAAAAAACAGGTCCACAGCTATAATGATATCCGGGGTCAACCTAGGAATTCTGTCTTCAATATAGTCTTTAAAATAGGTCGATTTAGCTCCGTCTTTAGCCTTTCTCACAACCTGAGATGAAGAAAGCCCAGCTTGTTCAGCCACATACTTACCCGGAGAAGGCGCAGAATGGTCCGCAGATACGGAAGCACCAATCACAAGCATGTCAGTAAATAAGGTAGAATTGTTTGCCCACACAGTGTTGTGAACAAATACAGTTAGGAATAGAGCCATCATTAGCCGCATAGATCCTCCTTGGATTTTAGTCCTAATAGGATTCCCCATAGTTAACGAAATGACAAAGGAAAATAGACCTCCGGCTCAATGTGTTGATTCTAAAGGCAGCAAATGGCTGGACATGGCGTTGAACGGAGCTGGATTTCAAAATTGGACTCCTCTGCCATACAAAAAAAGGGAGCAAAAGCTCCCTATCTTCCTAAGATGAATATCTTAAGTTAAGCAGAACGACGAAAATAAACTTTATCTTTAGCGGTAAAGTTCTTCTTCATCTTTTTGTACTTACGCTCATCTTGGGTAAAAGCCGACTTGAAAGTACGGTTGTAGCGTGTGAATTGCTTGTCCAACCATGCATAGTAAGTCTTGTAAAGGTGATTAGAGATAAACTTATTGAAGAAAGCTTTTGGAGTCTTTGGAGTGACCCAGTACTTTTTTGAGAATTTCTCAACTTCATTGTTCATCATCGTGTACCAAGTAGTAGCCTCTTTTTTATGAAGAAAGTTACCAAAGAAAAGGGGCTTAGTCCCTACTTTAAAACCCACTTCGTAACCGTTTCCGGCAGATTTTAAATAGGACTTATACTTATGTTTACCGTGCTTGTAAGTTTTAGTTTTCATTATCTCTCCTTTATAAGCACTTCACACTTCGGCACATTACGAGATGGCATAAACCCCATTTATACAATTAATTTTGTTAACTAATAGAACTAGACAAAGGCACCTCATATAAAGTGCTAACAGTAAGAGTCACAGTCTCATTGTACTTTCACTTCCCAAATTGATCCGAAAAAACTTTAAGAGTTAACAATTTCTTTGTAGCACAATTGCAACGCCTTATACTGCTCATCTGTAAGAGGCTGTGCACTGTATTGGCCGGAAATATAGAGCTGACTGAACCTCTGAAGCTCAGCATTACCAGTACGCTCCTCCGCCCTCTCAAGGAAAGTTCTCGGCCCCTCAGAAGCTGGACGAGTGACACCTTGACGACTCAGCCAACCTTCTAACTTTACAAAGAGCTGCTGCTCTTTAGAGATACGCCCCTCTTTTTGTTGCGAGCGATATCTACGATAGAAGAAAAATCCAATCAATACCAAAACCGAAACCAATCCCAGCAATTGTGAATTCAAAAAACCTAGACCCATTTTTCTAAGTAGATCTCTCTGACCCTCTTGGTTGTATTTCAATAAAAACTCATTCCACTGAATGGCCGCGAACTCCCCGTAGAGCACTATTTGTCCAAAATACTTTTGAAACCAACTGGAGTTGTAAATTTGCTGAGCTTGATTGGAATCTATACCCGCTTGCACAACGTCTTCCGGCAAATCATGATAGACTTGTCCACCTAACTCCAATCGCAATGGCGCAACCACACCCGTAGGATCCATTCTTAACCAGCGCTCCGTTTTACTATCGAAAACTTCCACCCACGAATGAGCATCAGCACCGGTCAATGTAATATAATCGGGCAAAAGAGCGTTAGGTTTTCCGCCTTGAAAGCCTATTACAAGACGACTGGGAATACCTGCCACTCGCATCAAGTAGGCAAAACTTGCAGCAAAATGCTCACAGAATCCTACCTTTTTTTCAAACAAAAACTCATCCACACTCTCAGTTTTCAGTGCTCCAGGCTCTAAGGTGTATCTAAAATTACGGCGATAATAGCTCATAATTCGACGGCCAATTTCATTTACGTCCGTGGCGTCTCCTTTTAAACTATTCACTAATTCCAAGACTTGAGGGGAAGCCTCCCTCACTCCCCCTAAATATCTATCTTTATCATAAAGTGGTCCCCAAGACTGAGGAGTTCTAAATGACCTGGCAGTATATAAAACTCTCTGCTGAGTGGACTTCGTTAATCTAAAAACACTCCCCTCAGCAATTCGAGCCTGCCTTTGTTTTCTGGATTCAGAAAACTCTACGTTGGCAGGCACATCCAATGCAAATAGCCACTTTCCAAATTGAGGTTCAAGAGTGATCTCTTGCTCTACAACAGCATCTGGATTGTACTTGGTTTGCGGAACATTCCATTCTCTTTTTGCCGCCGAAGACTTATACCAAGCCATCCCTTTATTTAGATCGAGTATTCCACCCTTCCAGTAGAGACTCGGCCCACCTGGTATTTCTTTTGTCATTTTCACCCTAAAAGCCACTTCTTTGGAAACTACGAGCTTCCCCACCTCTCCTGGCCTCAAAGAATCGTTAAAGCCTTTACCACCTTCGGTAGGATTATTGAGCGAAAAGAATCCCATATTGAATCGGGGAAATACTAAAAACAACAGCACTAATAAAGGGGCTGTTTGCAGAGTCAGGCGCAAGCCATTTCTCAACAATGTCCAGGTATCAAATTTTACATCTTTCCCTTTATGAAGCTGAAAAAGTAAAGCGGTGACGGCCACCAAATTGAAAACGGCAAATAAAGTCATGGAAAGTGTTTGTGACACTAAGAACTTTATCATAAGGAGAAGGAAATTCAGAAAAATTAAAACCATTGCATCTCGATAACTCACATTATCAATCAACTTCAATGCGACCGAGCAGACCAAAAGCGCACTGGCTGCCTCAACACCAACCACTCGCCCGTACTTGTTAATTACAAATCCAAAAATACCAGCAATAAGTAATGTTTTTAAAAGTTTTCCAGGCAAAGGCACCTTTTGATATTCGTAGGCAACTCGCCAAACGATACAGGGTATAGTTACAAACAATACAATCATCGGATGATCAAAAATGTGAGGTACAAAGTTTAGCCCTGCCAAACCTGTAATAACTAGATTAAAAGATCTACCCGGATCACTAGGCAACGGAGCCCCCATCGAATTCAGCTAGGGCTTTTAAACAAACATTTCTTTGATGCAAACCCATACCTGGGGGAATGGATTTTTGAGCGAGCTGAAATGAATAGGCAACTTTCTTCTGCTCGCATATATGTACCCATAGGGACATTTGTCTCAGCCTTTCAAGCAACATTCCATTGGTTTGTTCCAAACTAATTTGATAACTACTACGATCTCCATCTGTAAACTCTTTTACTAAAAGCGGTCGCCCTCGCGCGTAAGCCTTCCAGTCAATATGACGTTGGGAATGTCCTGGTTGATATTTGATATGTTGGGAATAGTCATCTCCCGTATTTCCAAGATCGACTTGAAAGGCCTCCCCTATCATCTGAGCCTCCGGCAGTTCCCTGCGCCCCATTGGCTTTGGATATACATCATAATAGATTTCTATAGGAAACACTCTCCACGCGTAAAAAAGGCCAAATGGAAAAACAGTAGATACGTGCATTTTAAAAAGCTTTTTCTTCCCTCGATCCTGGGCCTGAATACCAAAACGTATTGGCGTAAGCGTCTTCGCACTTATCTTATCCGCAATAAACTTATGTTCGTGATTTTCCTCCATCAATCGAATTTGCAACTGATGGTGATCTTCCTTGTTTCGACTTTTTAACCATAAAACAGAGGAACCCAAGCTGTCTTCCTCTACTAGTGGTATTTGCAACTTTTCAAACTCAATCCCTCTGAGATTGGAGTTGGTTTGAACCATACCAATTACAAATAGAGCCACAAGAAAGAAACATAGAAGGTAAACCAAGTTATTGGAATAAATAGTCCCAGCAACGAGAGTTACAATAACGCCAAACCCATACATTAGACCGAATCGATTGGGGATAATATAAATGCGCTCCTTCATTTTACTGGAACGCTTTGTATAATTTCTCTGGCTAGTTCAAATCCACTTGTCTGAGAATGGCCGTTGTCTGCTTTCAATCGATGATTAAGAACTGACACAGTGACCGCCTGCAGATCTTCAGGAATGACAAAGTCCCGCCCCTCAATGAGTGCCCACGCCTTAGACACACGATGCAAATCCTTCGCAGCGCGAGGAGAAACTCCATTGGCAACAGTTCGCGCCTTCTCAATTACGTCTTGCAAATAGTCCAATATGCCGTCAGACATATGAACCTGCTCCACTTTGTTAAACCAATTCTTTAAGTCCTCCGGACTCATAAGAGGCTTTAAGTCTTCAATCATATGGCTTCTTTGGTCTCCAGTTAGAATCCGTCTTTCTGCTTCCCGACTGGGTAATCCCAATTCAATTCTCATGAGGAATCGATCGATCTGTGATTCTGGTAATGGAAAAGTTCCAATATTTTCTTGCGGATTTTGCGTTGCCACCAAAAAGAAAGGCTCAGGCAAGGTATAGAGCTGTCCATCCATTGAAACCGATCCCTCCTCCATGGCCTGCAAACAAGCACTTTGTGTTTTAGGCGTGGCTCGATTCACCTCATCCGCCAAAATAAAATTAGCGAAAATTGGCCCTTTGTGGAATTCAAACTCTCTCGTCTGCTGATTGAAGACGGTGGTCCCTAAAATATCAGCCGGCAATAGATCATTTGTGAATTGAATTCTCTGTGATTCAAGTCCTAGCAGTTTAGCTAAAGTTTTAACTAAAGTGGTTTTACCCATACCAGGCCTGTCTTCGATGAGGAGGTGCCCTTGAGAAAGAAGACAAGCTAAACACAGCTGTATTTCCCGCTCTTTATCTAAGATTACCTGGTTCCCGGCCTGCAATACCTGTTGTAATTTTTTGTCTTTTTCTATGTTATCTTTCTTGAGTAAATCCACGGCGCTCACACACTAACCCTTCAAGCTATATGTTGCTTTACATATCGGATATTTTGAACCTTCGTTCAATGGGACGAAGGCCTAGCCGATGGGCGCTGATTCTCTAAGTTACTTACATTGAAACAAGACTAAGTGATCAATGAAGCAGATCGACGAAGAAAGGAGTTTCCCCTGTGGCTTCTTCGTATTTACGCACTTGTTCTTTGTGAAATTGCGAGTTTTTAATTGGCTCAAATTTTTGCTTGAGCAAGTCGATCATCTCCTCAGAGACGGAGTTATAAATAATATTTTCTGTGACTACGAAATTAAAACTTGGAGGTCTTCCAATGGACTCCCATAAATCCTTCTCTGCATCGATAGCAGCAAACCCTTCTTCGGTGATATTTTGATTGCGATTGTTATCTGGCCACGCGAAACCCCAGCCTTCAATGCCACCCACGCGAACCCATTCATAATAAACATGTCCGGGCCCACCGACCTTATTCATACACTCTCTTAACTTTTGATCGGCCTCCAGTCGCTTTGCAAACTGACCACCGATCCAATGGTAAATATCGTGCTCATAGCAACAATAACCCCAATGCCCTTCCGGCGAGGAGGTGCACATATCCGTTTCAAATTGCTGAATATCATTCAAGTTCCACTCGGTGGCATGAACTGAAATAGCAAAAGACAAAGATAATAATAACTTCAAAAACATATCAACTCCTCTTTAAAAGCCACCCGTTATACGGACAAAAAAGACCCCTTGGCAAGCACCTCGCTGTCACTGCATAGCAATTCGTGCGGCTCCCAATACCACCATATGTTCATTCAATTGAGCCACCTCTAATTGTGGCACCAAATCGTGGCCTGATCGTCTACGAGCCAACAATTGCTCCAGCCTCACCTCAGTGGCCTTTAGCCAATAGTGATGACTCGCAGAGAATCCCCCCGCGAAAACCACTTTTTCGGGAGCAAAGAGCACAACGAAACTGGCAATGGCTTGAGCCATCATCTCAGAATATTCAGTAAAAGCATTGAGTGCTGCCGTCTCTCCTGCTTCCGCACGGCGCATGACCTCCTGCCCTTTTACATAATCTTCCCCAATGGACTTTGCATATCGTGTGCAAAACCCCACACCAGAAAGATAGGCTTCGGCACAGCCGTAGTTTCCACAGCCACACAAAGCTGTTTTATCAGAACAATTCAAAATTATATGACCACCTTCAGGATGAAGATGTCTCCCCGCTCTTACCAGCTGACCATTGGCTATGACACCAACCCCTAAACCTGTTCCCAATGTGAGCATCAGTAGATTGTCAGTGCCTTTCCCTTCGCCTACCCAGTGATTGGAGAGCACTGCGGCGGCTGCATCATTTTCTAACTGTACGGGCAGTTTTAAACCATCGGAAAGAATTTGTGCGATGGGTACCACTCCCCAACTTTTTCCAACTGTCACTAAATTGGTAGGATCCAAAAGCTCACCCCGACCCGGATCCAAAGGACCAGCTGATGCCATAGCTACTTTTTGAATTTGCGGATATTTTTGTAATATTGGCTGTGCCAACTGAATCAACTGATCCAATACAACGTTCATTCCCTGATCTTTTTTTACTAATTCTTTTTGAAGATCTAAAATGTTTCCGCGGCCATCTATGGCCGCGGCAATCATCTTTGTGCCTCCTAAATCATAGGCAAGCACCACCTCATTCGAGGTGTCAGTCATTATGTAAATCTCTTAGAGCTTGATAGCTGGTGATAAAAGCAGCGTAACTCCAAGTCAAATCTCTAGCGGAAAGCATGTAACCGCTGTCACGATCAAACTGCTCCCAGAGATTTCCACTTGAATTGGTGTGTTTGCGAACTCTTTTAAAATATTTAATGGCTTCGGCATGGAGTTCAGACAAAATCATTCTAAACTCTGAATCCGAGCTAGTAATCACTCGGCTTGGCACCTTTGCCTTTTGACCCATAAGAGCCTGATAGAAAGTATAATTTTTTGGTGAAATAGATATTTGCCCTTTTTCTTGAATCACTTTAGCTAACTTTAAATGATGTTCCGCAATGGCCAAAGTGGTTAGGAACCACGGATTTCCTCCAAAGTACACATCCTCCGGATATCTACCAAAACTTACACCCACACCCTGAGCTTCATAGTTACGGTTGATCCGGTAGATGCTAGCAAAACTTTCTTTCAAGTGGAAAATGGTAGATAGCAACATATTATCATCTAATGATTTAGAGTGATGACTTCCCTGCGTGTGCAAGAATGCTAAAATCGTTGCCGTATCCAATCCAGAATCTTTGTACCAAAGGCCTTCCACGCGATCGATATTTTCAACGATATAAGGGCGATTGGTATTGTAGTGATGGAGAATCACTTGGTCTAAACCATGAGCTTGATTACGATAGTACTGAGCCGCACCACCATCTCCCAGAATTTGAGCAAGATCTGCTCCTTCCAAAAGTGCCTGTCGCTGAACCATTTTCGTATAAAAGTGCTGACCTTTTACCTCTTCCCATAAATCAAAAGAAGGAACCCGCCAGTTGTGAGCCACATATTCAAGATCTTTTTTGATCACACCCAATGCTGGAATGGAACCAGAATAAAGCCTTTGTCTCACATACTCAGAACGACCTTGCTCCATAAGCTGTCTCGCCCATCGAGTTAAAGTCAAAGCCCGCAATGCAGGTCCATCATTTTGAGGTCGTCCCCAAGGACCATCATAGGGTCGCCCATCCACATAATATTTAGGTTCACCCAATCCGACGGGTGAAAAAAGATTTTGGTTGAGTTCGGTTTTTTCAACAAACCGATAAAGAGTTTCCCCTCGATTCGCAGGCACATTGGATCCCCGGTCCAAAACCACCTGCATCACTAATGCTGCATCTCGAACCCAATGAAACCAATAATCTGGCTCTTCCCGAGATGGAGAAGCGATCACAGTACCTGGATGTGTACCCTCCGGACCGATATTGTTAAACAGTTTCTCTATGGAAACTTGGTTTTGTCGTTCCAACCAGTTGCTAAATTGATCAGCAAAAGTAACTGAAGTAAAACAAAACGCCATAACGAATGAAAAAAGACTTCGCAACATGATACCCCCTGTGCCATACATGTGGGCTCTAACTTAACCCTAATATCACAATGAGGACAATAATGACTTTAGGCACCATAGATTATTTGATCATCTTCACCTATTTGATTTTCACTTTGGGTCTCGGCTTGTGGTTTGCGAAGAAAGAAGATAGTGGCGGTGCTGACTTTTTTGTGGCCGGCCGATCACTGGGCTGGTTTGCCGTGGGAGCCTCTTTATTTGCCTCCAACATTTCGAGCGAACATATCATCGGACTCGCAACAGATGGCTTTCGAACTGGCCTCGCCGTTGGGAACTATGAATGGGGCGCATGTATTATACTAATTATTTTAGGGGCTGTTTTTGTCCCCTTCTATGTTGGGTCTGCCATACGAACCATGCCGGAGTTTCTTGAACGCCGGTATGGCAAAGGGGCCAAATTTTACCTATCTATTATTACAATAGTAGCAAACGTGTTAGTTCGCATTAGCGTGGCACTCTTTGCTGCAGGCTTAGTCATCGAAAAAATCTTTAGCGTAAATATGTGGGTCGGAATTGTTTTACTCTCCATAGTCACTTTGGTTTATACAGCCTACGGCGGTTTAAAAGCCGTGGTTTACACCGATTCCTTGCAGGCCGTGATCCTGTTAGTTGGTACAATGATTCTCTCTTACACGGCTCTTTCTCAAGTCGGAGGATGGGAGGTATTAACCAGTCAAGTCAGCGCTATGGATCTAGATATGGTAAGGCCAATGGATGATCCCGAAATGCCTTGGCTGGGACTCGTACTAGGAGTTCCTGTTCTGGGGATATGGTATTGGTGTACCGATCAGGTGATTGTACAAAGAGTACTTGGAGCAAAAAGCATTCATGATGCTCGAATGGGGTGTTTATTTGCCTCCGTTTTAAAAATTCTTCCTGTTTTCTTTTTTGTATTACCGGGTCTTTGTGGACGAATCCTATTTCCTGAAGCAGACGCTGCGGATATCTTCCCTACATTAGTTCAAAATCTATTGCCGGTAGGCCTTAAAGGATTACTCGCAGCCGCATTGATTGCTGCTCTAATGAGCTCTATAGATTCCACACTGAACTCTACCGGAACGCTGGTTTCTTTGGATATCTACAAACACTTAAAACCAAATGCTTCCGACAAGTCTCTTTTGGCCGTTGGCCGAAACACCACAATGATTGTTATGGTTTTTGGAATATTGTGGGTGATGGTCGTTATGCGAGCTGAAAGTTTGTTCCAATATCTCCAACAAGTTCAAGCAGCACTTAGCCCCGCTATCGCGGCTAGCTTTCTAATAGGTGTTTTTTGGAAACGCGCTAACCACGCTGGGGCCTTATCGGCTCTCATAGGCGGGCTCGTAATTGGCGTCTTGTTCCTCATTCTGGACCCCTTCGGATCCTTCCTTATTGGTGCCGGTGTGAACTTCGCCATTTCCATTGCGATCCTCGTTATAGTATCGCTTATGACAGAAGCTCCTGATCCTGAAAAAATTAAGTCACTCACTTGGTCACAGGCTAGCCAAGTAATAAATGGCGAAGTTACCGCCAACCAGCAGGTGGCTTTTAGGCTTATGAGCGCTGGCTTGATAGCCGTAATGGTTTTTCTCTGGTGGAGTTTTTCATAATTGACCCTCATCAAGGCTTCTCTTAGTTGAGAGGCCTTGAATGATTGGACAACATACACTAAATCCACTAGGAATAGTGATTCATCCAAATTGTAAAGGAAAAATATGAGTCAATACCGAAGTAAACCTACGGACACCGCGGGTATGCCTCCTGGCGTACCTTTTATAGTTGGAAACGAAGCTGCAGAGAGATTTAGCTATTACGGTATGCGTACTATTTTGGTCGTATTCATGACTAAATATCTTATGACAGCATCAGGAGCTGACGACCACATGACTCCGGAGGAGGCAAAAACTTGGTACCATACCTGGTCTACAGCCGTCTATTTCACTCCCATTTTTGGAGCCCTAATTGCTGATTGGTTTTTAGGAAAATACAAAACCATCATAACTTTATCTATTGTTTACTGCCTTGGCCATATTGCCTTGGCCATGGATGAAACCAGAACCGGCTTGGCTGTTGGACTTACTTTGATAGCCATTGGCTCCGGAGGAATCAAGCCCTGCGTATCTGCTCATGTGGGTGATCAGTTTGGGCCTAAAAACAAAGACCTCATAAGTAAAGTATTTAGTTGGTTCTACTTTTCTATCAACTTGGGATCGGTTGTCTCCACCATCCTGACCCCCTGGCTGCTTGATGCCTATGGCCCCAGTGTGGCGTTTGGTGTTCCTGGTGCACTGATGATTATAGCCACCATAGTATTTTGGATGGGCAGAAACTCTTTTATTCATATACCCGCTGGTGGAAAAGAATTTATCAAACAAAGTTTTAGTGGTGAAGGTCTGCAGGCCATTCTTAAATTGCTTATCATCTACGCCTTTGTCGCGTTTTTTTGGGCCCTCTACGATCAAACAGGAAGTGCATGGGTTCTACAGGCTCAGCAAATGGACAGAATGTTTATGGGCTACGAAATTTTACCCTCACAACTTCAGGCCGTGAACCCATTTCTGATTTTAGTATTTATCCCTCTATTTTACGGCTATCTCTATCCAGCTATAGACAAACATGTGTTTAAACTCAATCCACTGCGAAAAATCGGTATAGGCTTATTTGTAACGGGCTTTGCGTTTGTTGTAACCTCTTATACAGAGATGCTTATCGAAGCGGGCCAAACTCCGAGCTTTTGGTGGCAGATTTTAGGCTATATCATCATCACTGCCGGAGAAGTGATGGTTTCCATTACCGCACTAGAATTTTCTTACACCCAAGCCCCCCACACAATGAAATCCATAATTATGGCCATCTTCCTATGCTCAGTAAGTATGGGTAATGCCTTCACAGCGGCCGTCAACTTTTTCATTCAAAATGAAGATGGAAGTGTCGCCCTTCAGGGCTCCAGCTACTATTGGTTTTTTACTGTGGTCATGTTTGTTGTGGCTATACTCTATGTTTTTGTCTCCCGCTTCTACCAAGAAAAATCTTATATTCATGGAGAATCGGTTCTCGCAGAAGAGGGATCTCCAAGCTAAACGGCGGGCAGATTCCGTTGATTCATCCAGAATATCAATCCATATAAAACGTCGTCGCTTCAGAGATCAGTTACGCGAAGCGACGGCTGATGCACTTACCGCTGAAGTGACTATTATGTCACTACTATGAGGAGATCAAAATATGTTTAAAACAGGGTTAAAATTCGTATTGGTGCTAGGACTAGGTTTTCTACTAGCAGGTTGTGGCGTTCAATCAATACCGATGGCCAAAAATGAAGTGGAAGCGAAGCTGGCGGAAATATCTAACCAGTATAAAAGAAGAGCTGACCTCATCCCAAATTTAGTTAAAGTGGTAAAAGGCTATGCTGAGCAAGAAAAAGAAGTCCTTATTGGAGTGACGGAAGCACGAGCCAAAGCCACACAATCTACCATTGATCCTTCAAAGGTGACCCCTCAACAGCTACAACAATTCCAACAAGCCCAAGGAGGCCTAAGCCAGGCACTCGGTCGATTGATGGTGGTTGTTGAGAAATATCCAAACTTAAAATCGGATCAAAACTTTAGGGACCTACAGGCCCAATTAGAAGGTACGGAAAACCGAATCACCGTAGCCAGAAACCGATATATTGAAACCATTAAGAACTTTAATAACTTAGTAACGGTTTTTCCAACCAGCCTCACCAACAGTTTGTTTTTTAAACATGAAAAAATGCCGCAATGGGAGGCTGATGCCGGCCAAGCCCCAGCGGAAGCACCGAAAGTGGAATTTTGATCTTTTCTAATCGTCTATTTTTAATCACGATCGTTCTTTTCTCTATCTCCGCATTTGCGGATTTTACGGTGCCTCGATTACGAGGACCCGTGAATGATTACGCTTCTGTTGTTCCCCGCCGTTCCGAAATAGAGTTGCAAAATGTCCTTTCTAAAATCAATCAGTCCGGCAAAGCGCAGCTTGCGATACTAACAGTAAAATCCCTTGGCAATGAATCCATCGAAGAAGCCTCAATAAAGGTGGTTGACCAATGGAAACTTGGAGACAAACAAGAAGATAATGGCGTTTTAATTCTGTTATCTACTGAAGATCGAAAAGTTAGAATAGAAGTAGGACAAGGCTTAGAGGGTGTTATCCCTGACGTGGTGGCTAAACGAATCATCGAAGATAATATGATACCGCTATTTCGTTCCGGTGACATCGCTAGTGGGTTATTTGTCGGCACTTACTTAGTGACTAAAAATATAGATAGCCAACTGGCCGAGTCCTTAGCTTCTTCTAAAACATCTTTTAAAAAGAAACGTAAAAAGGCCAGTTTATTAGACTTCATATTCGGTATCATATTTATTCTTATAATTGCTGGGTCACGGTCCGGAATTTTCTTTGCATTGCCTTTTCTAGGTGGGGGTCGTCGCTATCGCGGAGGCGGTGGCTTCGGCGGCGGCTTCGGTGGCGGTGGTTTCGGTGGCGGTGGTTTCGGTGGTGGCGGCGGCGGTTTTTCGGGCGGTGGCGCATCAGGAGGATGGTAATGAAAAACGATAGTTTCAGACCAAAATGGTCAGAAAACTGGTTAACAGATCCTCAACTAGACCAAATCAGTGAAGCTGTAAAGATAGCGGAATCTACAACTTCAGCAGAAATTGTTCCTATACTGGTTCGCGGTTCGTCAACCACTGGCCATGTTCCATTGCTTTTAGCTGCTCTACAACTGGTGATTATTTCCAGCTTGGGTTTGGATTTTTTTGAATATCTCATATTTGAAAACCTTTACTTCAATCTCTTTCTGGTATTTATAGCACTACTATTTTTTACGGGCATACTTTCTAAATCCGACTGGATATGTCGACTTTTGACTCCAGCAGAAGATCAAAGAAAACAGGTGGAACTCAGGGCTACATTGGAGTTCTATAACTGCGAAACCCATACCACTCGCCACAATACAGGAATTATGATTTTTGTTTCTCTCTTAGAGCGTCAAGTGGTCGTGCTCGCTGATCATGCGATCAGCAAAATCAATCCCCCTGAAACTTGGCAAAATATTGTCAACGACATAGTAAAAAGCATTAAGCAAAAGGATCTGGCGGCAGGAATTGTAGCCGGCATTGAAGACTGTGGAAAAATACTAGATAAAGATTTCCCCATTGAAGAAGACGATACAAATGAACTCTCCAACCAGATTTTAATTCGTGACTGATCTCAGAAAAAGCAAAAGGCCTATATGAATCTTTTTAAACTCTTACTCCCAACTGTATTCCTCTGCACATCCCTTACAAGCTTCAGCAACAGTACAATGTTTAAACAAAATGCGAGAGCCTTGAAGGATTTGACATCTTTTTTTGAAAGCCGACCGCAGATGTTTGAATCCAGCGGCAAGGCAACAGTAATGAAGTATGTTAAAGACTATAAACCTTCAGAGCCTTTCGTGGTGATTTTGAAAGAGAAAAATGTTGTAGGAAAAACGGCATTTGGAAACAACATTCAAGGTGGAGAAGTGTATTTAGTGAATCCCAATAAAACCACGGGCCTCTTTTTTAAAGATGCACAACACATCATTTTAGAAGAGCCTGCTTGGACGCTATTCATTCAAGACAACCGACCATTACCAGAGTCCGATGTGAAAAAAATCAAGGACCTAATGGACTGGTGATTCCTCAAACATTTGTTAAATTTTAACCCGATTCACCTCGCCATCTTACTGTAATCACGACGCCTTTGCAGATTAGACAAAATGAACTTGGTTTAAATGTAACAGTTCTGTAAACAATTCAAGGGGAGTCCCACCCGTCTAAAATTAGAGTATAGTTAGCTCATGAATTGGAAAAATATCTGGGTAGCCCCCGCCGCATTGATAGTTTGTACGGAGCTTCATGCTCAACAATTGTGTCATCAATTATTCCAGTCCAGTTTTACAGATGGTCGATCGTGGAATACATGGGTGTCTAAAACTCCGGACGCACAGGGGTATTATCATTCTTTCAGCCAATGGGTACCTGAAAGTGTCTACTCTAATACTGGAAAAAACCTTTCTGATTACATCTCGATCTATCATCGCACTAGTAAAAACAATAAGACCTGGGAAGATAAAGGTCCTCTCAAAATTATTGGTCTTCCAAAATCTAAAAGCAAAGGCTTAATTGGCTCCGGCCATGTGGTAGTAAATAATGGTGAATCATTTCTTTTCTATTCTTATCAAAGCAATAAAAAGGATAAAAAGCCATCTATTGTAATTGCCAAATCGGTAGATGGTATCCACTTCGAATATTTGGGTGAGGCATTAAATACTAACACAATTCTTAAGCACCCATTTTATCAGATGAAGAATCGCAACATAAATGGCCATCCCATCTTATCTGAGATCAAAGATCCCTTTGTTTACAGAGGGAGTGATGGCAAATGGAATATGATATTTTCTGCTACATCATTTAACCCCGAGGGTTATCCAACAAGTGCTATTGGATTTGCGACTTCATCCAATTTAAAAAAATGGAACGTTGAGAATCCATTGATCATTTCCCAGGATCCCCGATCTGAATTCGAGTTGCCACAGATTATTAATAACAATGGTACCACCATTTTAAAGGTCGCCGAAAAATTTGAAGGTGAATCCAGAATCCGTCTCTGGGCACAAAGACCACAAGACCTCTATTTTAGAGAGCTCGAAGTGGATATGAATACCATTAGCCAGGCTCAATACGGGTTCAAATTGCACAATACGGAATCAGGCTCTATCGAAGTGAGTTTTTACAACCCCATTTTAATGAGCACCACAACTCGACGAGTGCCATTGAAACTCGATTTGGAAAACTTAACAGCCTCAGTAGATTTTTGACTTTCAAGTTACAGACATCAATCAACTCAATTTTAATCACCCACCTACACTCTTAAATTATGGAAGGAAATGGATTTTAAGATCAAACAAGGATGAATTAATTGAACAGCACCTAAGCTCCTTCGATTATGAATCGCTTTCATAAACCTTTGTTATTATTTAAAGATGTTACATCCTATCGCCCCTCCCCTTTAATCCTTCGCTCTATCGTGTAGGATTATCTTATAAATTTCACAATATTTTCATTGAGGAGCCCAGTCATCGGCATCGACAAACAACTGAACAAAACCGTATTTTTCTCGTCTTCCACACTCATCTTTATTGTCACACTCATGGGAGTGATTAACCCTGATGGAGCTAAAGTATTTTTTAGCTTGATCCAGAAGTGGTTAATAACAAATACCAGCTGGATCTATGTCACAACGGTTGGAACTATGCTTTTTTTCTCAGTTTGGCTAATGGTATCTAGAATGGGTGATATCCGATTAGGGCCAGATCATTCTACGCCCGATTACACAAATACCAGTTGGTTCGCCATGCTGTTTTCAGCGGGAATGGGAATTGGGCTTTTGTTTTTCGGCGTTGCTGAACCTATAATGCACTTTGCAAGTCCTCCTATTGGCGAAGGCTCAACCGTTGCCAGTGCAAAAGAAGCATTAGAGATCACCTTTTTCCATTGGGGCTTGCATGCTTGGGCCATTTATTCAGTTATGGCTGTAATATTAGCTTACTTTGCCTATAGAAAAGACCTACCCCTTCTCCCTCGATCCGCTTTCTATCCACTCATCGGTAAACGTATCCACGGACCCATTGGAGATGCCATAGACACCTTTGCTGTGCTTGGAACCATGTTTGGTGTAGCCACATCACTTGGGTTTGGTGTGTCCCAAGTGAATGCTGGATTGGATTATCTTTATGGAATTGGTCAGACCACTGGAATTCAGGTTATACTTATTGCGATTATTACCCTATTCGCTACAGTTTCAGTGGTTCTCGGACTGGATGGTGGAATTAAAAAGCTTTCCAACGTAAATATGATTTTAGCCGTCGTTTTACTTGGCTTCGTATTGCTCGCCGGGGACACCGTGTTTTTGTTAAAATCTTATGTGCAAAACACTGGGACCTATCTTTCCGACATTGTTTACAAAACTTTTAACCTCTACGCCTACGAGAAAAAGGAAGATTGGATTGGTGGATGGACACTTCTCTATTGGGGATGGTGGGTATCATGGGCCCCGTTTGTGGGAATGTTCATTGCTCGCATTTCGAGAGGAAGAACGATTCGTGAATTCATTTTAGGGGTACTGTTTGTTCCCACTGGATTTACATTTCTCTGGATGACTGTGTTTGGAAATTCGGCCATTGACTTGGTTTTAAATTCTGGCAAAGAAGGTCTAGCAGAAGCCATATCTGGAAATGTGCCAGTCGCATTGTTTCGATTTCTGGAATTTTTCCCTATGTCCTCCTTTATATCTATTGTTGCTGTCCTCTTGATCGTGACCTTCTTTGTGAGCTCTTCCGATTCAGGATCGCTGGTCATTGATACGCTCACCTCTGGTGGCGCCAAAGAACCTCCAGTGTGGCAAAGGATTTACTGGGCCGTGATGGAAGGCTTGGTCGCCGCTGCGCTTTTATTAGCTGGTGGTTTGGACGCACTTCAAACCATGACAATTGCGTCTGCGTTTCCAATGATGATCCTCATTTTGATTGCTTGTTACGCTTTTGTGAAATCGCTGAGAGAGGACTATTTACTCCTAGATGCCGTTCAAAACCATCAGACTTCAGTGCAATATGCTCAAGCCTCCACTCCATGGAGAGATCGATTAGCCTCCCTTATTGCTGAACCCACCGACGCAGAGCTAGTTCACTTCCTAAAATCTTCTGTCGAACCCGCACTTCTAGAGCTATCTGAAGAGCTCAAAAAGAAAGGTTTGGAAACTCAATTGGAAAACGACTCAAAAGATAGCGTAGGCCTGACGATTCGCAACAAAGGTGTAGAAAACTTTAAGTACCAAGTTCAAATTCGACAATTCACCTCCCCTAGCTTTTCTATTGGTTCCTCTGATAAATTTTGTCGAGCCGAAGTATTTATTTTTCAAGGTGGACAGCAGTATGATGTTTATGGGTACACTAAAGACCAAGTGATCGCTGACTTCTTGACCCAGTATGAAAAGCACATGCACTATTTGCATATTTCTAATATGGAGCATGAAGATACAGACTAGCTTGTCTGCGAGCTGCTGGAGCACAGAGGAGGCTTTCATTGGAAACATTCATGAATTCTGTTCGGCAGCTCGGTGGAATCTCCTTGTACCTCACAGTTGTTTCAGGCTGTACGCTATTTATTCTAATTTACGGGGTTCGCCGTTTACGATCCCTTCAGAAAAGACGTGTGGATTTCACGCGAAACATGGATGTAACAGAGGCCATCGAAACCGACGCCCTAGACGAAGACGCTGAAAAAATAACACGAAGTCAGGCCACCTCCGGCATCAAAGCTCGATTCGAACTGATAGAAAAAATATATGTACCCGCCATTCTACTGGTAGGTCTTTTTCTCGCTTGCATACCCTTTATTCCCGAAATCCATGCCACCTATATTTCTCTCGTTGCTGGGGTTTTGGCCGTCCTCGTCGGTATTGCTGGTAAACCTATTGTTGAAAATATGATCTCTGGCGTTGCAATTTCAATCTCCCGCCCTCTACGAATTAATGATTTTGTTATTATTGATGACAAGTATGGAACCGTTGAAAATATAACTCTACTCTACACAGTGATAAAAGTTTGGAATTGGCGCCGCTATGTAATTCCAAACCATAAATTGTTACAAAAGGAATTCATTAATTTAAGCCTTCAGGAAGAACAAGAATGGGCCTATGTGGAATTCTATGTAGCTCCTGGAGAGGACATTGATTTAGTAAAAAAGCTTGCCAAGCAAGCCATGCAAGTCAAATATTTAGACTCTATAGAGGATCCATCGTTTTGGGTTATAAATATGGAAAAAGACGCCATCCTTTGTTGGGTTGCCGGTTGGGCAAAAGATCCGGCACAAGCCTGGGCTCTAAGAAGTGCGACTCGTAAGAATCTGTCCATTTCTTTTAGAGAAAATGGAATTTCCCACCAACTGTCTAATTTGAATATCGAAAAACCGCCAACGCCACATAACGTACACCCTTCCTAAGAGAAAGCCTTCATCTCCAACAAAGCTCGCAACGGTCAAAGACTATGATGGCCCATCAATCAAACATTATGTTACACTGATGTTGCGGCTCGACTTTTCTCCCCCCAGTTTATCTCGCTAGAGTTGATTAAGTTTAAATTAGAGGGGGAAACATGAAAGCACTTACGCTTGGCTTTTTAGCCTTATTATTTACAACTGGCGCTTACGCCGACACTTGTTTTTCGCAAAATCGAATTCGTGGGTTTTCCACAGAAGGTAACGATACCATTCTCATCGATGCTGGTAGAAAAGAATACGCATTGGATGTAGGGAATTTCTGCCATGAACTTCCTTTTGCAACACAAATTGCTTTCGATACATTCGGTGGTTCCACTCGCGTGTGCCGGGGTGACCGTGTTCTTATTGTAAGGTTTGGTCACGTACAACAAAGCTGCCATATTCTTGCTATTGAGCAAATTGACTAGTCGAAAATCAATGTGGCGTCAGTGAATGCAAAAACTCACTGACGTCCTTTGTGCGCTTAAATTATAAGCATATTTTCTTTATATCCAAGGAAAGCTCATTGATTCCTCCCAGGACTCGTATATTATCAGGCAAATATTCAATCTGCTAATACCGCCCAAGGAGACTGGAATGGCTCTCGAAGTCGAATTTGAGAAACAAGGTAATTTTCTGTTTAAAAACCGATCCCACATACCGCTTATCTTTGTTTTTGCCGGCTTTGCCTACATTTATGTTTATGGTTTGAACCGCCCTGTTGAAAACATGTATTTGTGGATTGGAATTTGTACCCTCCCCATTCTATTAGGTCAGTACATTCGCGCCTATGCCATTGGCTTTTCTGGAAATAAAACCTCAGGCCGAAACACCTCTGCGGGACAGGTGGCAGAATCCATCAACAAAACGGGCATGTACAGTATGGTCCGCCATCCGCTTTACTTGGGTAACTATTTCATGTGGCTAGGTACATTGATGTTTGTAGGATCCTGGGAATTCGTTGTCATGTGTAGCTTCGGATATTGGTTTTACTATGAACGCATTATGTATGCAGAAGAACAATTCCTTAGGGGTAAATTTGGGAAAGAACAATATGACGAATGGTCAGCAAACACTCCGGCGATCTTTCCTAAATTTAAAAACTTCAAATCATCCCAATACAATGTGTTCGACTGGAAGGACACTCTACGACGTGAGTATCTTGGCCTTTGCGCGAGTTTTTTTGTTATGAGCTTCTATGGGATTTTCTATTTTAGTGTTGAAAATCAGACTCTGACTTGGTCAGAAGAAGTAAAATGGATGTTCTATGGAAACCTTGGTTTTTTCCTTATCGTTCGTCTGCTTTCCAAAAAAACTAAATGGCTGCAGCCGCTGAGACTAGAAGCTTAGGGTTATTTGCGGAAGATATTCTTGATTTAAAAAGGGGTGGAGTTCGCCACTCCCACAGTGAAATTATTACCAAAATAGTTAGCCTTATTTCATTTAGAGCCTTCCCATTCATTTCATTGCCGCGCCGCATCCTAATGATGCTATAACTGCTTCATCCGAAATGGAAAAGGAGTGTGATCGTGTTTTTGAAGTATGTATCGATGACTTTTTTAACAATTCTAACATCTATTAGCTTAGTAGCTAGAGCGGAAGAGCCCAGCCACTCCGAATCCGATGAGCTGACCCGTCTAACTAAAATGCAAAATGTAGGTAGCAAGGTATTAGATGATGCATCAGAAATTGGTGGTCATTGGATAGATACTGCCATCAATAGCTATAATGAATTAGAAGAAACCCCAGAATACAAAAAATCGGTCATCTTGGCACAAATTGCATATTACGAATCACTTATTTTCGATTTGCAGTCGGCTTTCTATTTAGACGAACTCTTAGATATTTCTGAAGGCTGTCCAAATGGCGAAGTCGTTTGTGGTGAACAAGTTACTGAATCTGGAGCTAAAGTTCTTGCCGGAGTGGTAATTTCTGGCTTTACCTACAGCGCCGCCCACTCCACCATTTTACGATCTATAAAACCAATACACAATACCACTGGTTTTTTTCAAAGAGCCCTACGAATCACTCCGATAAATATAGATCGAGTGGCAAGAAATGCCACACAACCATCCCGGAGTTTAACCCCAAGAGACGTAAAAGTTGGAGCTGCCAAGAGCTATGCACAACTAAAAAATTTAGGAATTCACGCCTCCAACACTCTGACAAGCGCTCCCACCAAGTTAGTAAGTGGCCTTTTTAAAGGTATCGGTGGAACCATCTCGTATGTGGTGGGTGTAGGACTACGTGGATCAACTACTTATTTAATCGCCTACAATGGTTACCATGTTTTCTTTGCGGAACCTGAGGAGATCATAGAGAAAATAGAAAGTTTAGAAGGTGCTGTTGAACAGCTTTATCTAGAGTTAGATGCTATAGACAATTAAGATTTTAAGTTTAGAGAAAAGACAAGTTTTGCAATTATCTAGGTTGAATGTTTATTTTAAAAAAGTTGTCTCACTCGTAGGTGCCTCCGCTATATTTTTTGGGATGCAATCGACTTTAGCCGCTGACAACTCCAACATTTGGACCAATGTTCAATCGGCAGAAATTCGAATTGAAAAACATAGAAAAGAGACTCAAACCATTGAGTACATGTCATATGAGTTGGCTTCGGACATTTGCTATCTTTTTGAATTTAAACAAAAACACAATATTCCTCTCGAAGATTACAAATGGTATGACTGGCGCACTTACTGGGATGGACTTCGAACACATTTAAAAATTGTTAACTCTGAAAATGATCCCGATCTCGATAAAGCCCTGATGGCAGTAGATACCCTTAGCATACTCGCTTTAGTAAAAGCTTTTAACCCTAGTGGCTTCGACGCCAAAATGATCGATAACTATAACCGAGTTCAAAGTTACTTTGTGGCTGTGAAGGAATGTAGCCAACGATTGGGGGTAGATGTCTACCCTATTTATCAATCATTATATGCAACATCTGTAACTACTGTGGAAGTCGCGAAACCCATTGTAACTTTGTATGCAATGATTAGTGGTGCCGCTTTTGCCATGCGATGGAATGCCGTTCGAAATTTCATTGCTCGTCACTACCGAAGCATCGCTATCATCTCCATTGGAGCATCCGCCGCCTATTTAACAGTGGAGTACCTCCGTTTTCGAACAATGCAACAAGAACTAGAAAATTACGCCCATTTTGTAGAGGTCATAGAAAATGACTTTGACTCAATTATACTCACCGAAGAAGATCAATGGAATCATCGCCGACAACTATATTTTTCCACGGTACAAAAATTAAAAGAAAAATTAAATACCGAAGTCACTGAAAGCGAAAGTTTTGATCTAGAAAACCTCTTAGGCCCAGAACTGGTAGATCACCTTGAATACATTGAGCAAAACAGAGACCAAATGGAGTTGAAACGAGTTCAACTTTTGAATGAGCTTGGCGGTGCCGCCTATCTAGAATCCAAAATAGTTTTTCTTAAAAGAAAACTTTCTAATGGTGAGCCTATGTCTGCAGAAGAAATGAAGATCATCAAAAATAGTCTTTTTATTGGTGCCATTGAATACTGTCTTTCAATGTCAGCTATATTCCATGCTTCTATAGAAGAGTTAAACCAACACAACGAAATAAACAATATCCCTACGATCTAGTCCAGAACGGCACCTTAATCGGGGAAATCACTAAACAAAGAATCAAAAATGAAACTGGTCCTAGTTGGATCGGTTAAATATTTTTGTGAATCTAGACCTATGCCAATAACCCATTCCCACTAAGAAATGATCCAATAGATAGACCTCCAGGAAGGAGATACTATGGCAATATGGATGTTTGTCTTTGTGGGTTTAATCTCGTGCGTCTCTCTAGCACAAAACAATACCCCTGATTATTACAAGTGTAACAACCCTATCGGAGGGAATTGGCTATTTGGCATTGCTCCAAAAGCTTGTGATGGTGAGCCCTTTGGTGAGGATCGCTATGTTGACCAACACTTTCCCCATACAGTGTTTCAGTTAAATGCCAATGAAAGCGTTGAGAGAAATCGATATATGCAAGAGATGTATAGCTTACTAAAAGGCACATTCTCTGAGTACCTTCGCATGAGAAAAAGCCCTACCGAAGAAGAACTCAACCACTGGGTGGATGCACTTCTTGCTCTGGTCCATCAAGAGAGTTTTTGGAGTCACTATCGCCAGTCAGAATCCTCAGCCCCAGTGAAACACATGCGAGGAGATGTAGGCCACGGCCATGGAATTATGCAAGTGGATGACAGGTGGCATTTCCTCGCAGTTGAAAATGGCCAAGCATGGCATCTCATAGACAACATCACCTATGCGCTGGATATCTTTTATAGCGGCTGGCAAAGAGCTGAGAACGTTTCCTGTGTTAGTAATGGCAATTGGATAGAACGAACCCGAGCCGCCTACTCATCCTACAATGGTGGGTCCAGCAGTATATGTAGATTCAAAGATACTGGACACAAATGGTATCGAAACGATGAAGCCTATTATGAAAAATATGAAGCTCGATCCTGGGAAAGGTATGTTGCCAACCTCAATGGATCCCCAAAAACACCCTACTCATGTCATCTACATCAAAGCCCTTGTGAAGGAGAGCCAGAGACACCACCGGATGAAGCAGATCCCCCGTATGATCTTGCACATATAGCCATCTACGGCAACGGAACTAGCTGTTTAGAAGAAAACGGTAAGAGACAATGTCAGACATCTGGACGGAACAATCTATGCTTCCACGCACTAGTTGAACCTAGCCAATTACTCGAAGTGATAAATGTCTCAGACAGTGAGCCGTCTTCAGAAAATACTACCTACGTAAATATTCAAAACCTGTGTGATGAACTCTTTGAAGACCAAGTTGCACCCATAGACACCTATGTAAAACTAAAGAAAAATATTTATCTTAGAAAATCCCCAGGAGGAGAGGCCATCACAGTTCTAGCCAATGACTCCATTCAGAAAGTTCAAGATCGTATTTGGCCCTATGACTCATCGGCCCCCCTTTACTATGGTTTCACTTACGAAGGGCAATTAGGTTACATGTACGCTGGCGATAAAAACTCCTACAGCGAATGGACCACCCTCACTGATCCACCGGCAGAAGATCCACCCCATCCCGATCCGGAACCAGACTCGCTGTATCAACTGGCAGATAATATCTACTACGAAAAGCTATCCCTTTGTGATCAAGGCAGATGCCAGAGTAGCGATATTTTTGTCTATGGGCCTAAATTAGAAAATTTATGTCGTAGAGTCTCCTGTAAATTAACAACAGACACGTTCAAAATAATCGAACGAAATGATGAACAAGTTCAGGTTCAATTAACAAAAAATAATAAAACAGGATGGTTGTCAAAATCGCTAGTTGTTGAAACATCGCTTTAAAGAGGGAATATTATGCGCGAGAAATACCAATTTTCTATCATCTGGGCCATGGCTTTAGTTGGACTCATCTGGATCTCTCACTTTATGCCCAGCGAATGGGTCGACACACCGACCAAAAGCAAAAAAGAAACTCCAAAATCCTCAGATAAAAAGAAAATCCCACAAGCCCAACGACAACCGGCCTCTAAAATTGGATCGAAAAGCATTCAAGACATATATGATTGCAACTCCCCTTCCGAAAGCTGCCCCTTTCCCTCAAATGATTCAAGACAGTTTGATTGGGAGAAAAATAATGCCACAGCAAAGCTGATTATAGACACGGCTCATGAACTCAATGAAGCCCAAGCAGATCAAATCATTGGTAAGTTTATAAATCATCCTAGCCCGTACTTACAAACAGCAGCCCTTGCCACTCTTAAAAATCAAAAGCCTTCAACCACATACCTACCCTATCTTTACGAACTCATACAAACCACAACCAGCCCAATGGTGGCAGAGAATGCCCTGATAGAGATTCTACGTAACCAAGACTTAAATGGCTGGGATGAAGAGGGCATCATATCGATTAAAAAATCTATACAATATGGACCCAGTAAAACCTCTCTCAGAGTGGCAAAGGTTGTAGGCACATTAAACAATGAGACTCTCAATTCAGAACTTCAAAATTGGATAAAAACTCTTCCGCCACGAAGTAAAAAAAGATGGCTACTAACCCGTCGTCAACATTCCACAAGCGATTCCAACTAATGTTTCACGCAACAACTTCTCGTCGCTCTTTTTCATAGCAATGATCTGAAGTAAATTTAAAATATGAATGTGAGGTGAACGCAAACGGATACTTTCCTCAAGCCAAGGTCTGTAGGCGATCAAACGTTTTTTACCACTTAAGTCGTAGACGAACAGCTTCGCAGCCTCAAACTCCTCTTTAAATTCATCCCGCAATTCCAACGGCAACTTTCCACCATGATAAAGCTCCCAAATATCTAGCTCCACCTTGGAGAGTGTGTAACCCAATGTTTTTACAAAAGAGCTAAAAAAAGTGCTCTTAGCATAAAAAGCTTTCAATGAATTTTTATCTTCCTCTGTAAGGTTCTTCCAGGCGGAGCCCACTCCCCACCAAGTGGGCCAAAGCACTCGGGTCTGAGTCCAACATAACACCCATGGAATGGCCCTTAAACCACTCACATCTGCGCGCGCCGAAGGACGTTTGGCCGGTCGCGAACCGAGCTTAAGAACTTCCAAATATCTATAAGGAGAACCATCTAGCAAGGCACCTAGCTTTTCACTGTCTTCTATTAGCCCTCGATAAGAATTTTCAACTTGTTGCACAAACCGATCTAAAATTTTCGACCGCTCAATACTCCCTCTTCGCATTTTTCTTTTTTGTGACTCGGTAGCCAAATGGACACACTGTGAGTTTAAAATTTCAGGTGTGGCAAAGAGTCTTTGAACCATTTCTCCTTGAATCGTCTGCTTTGGCTTTTCAATGGCAGTATTGGGCCACCAAGACACTTGCTCATTAATACTTCCTCCGCCGCGAGCTACACTACCACCGGAGCCATGAAAAAATACAGGAGTTACACCATAGTCTTTTAAGACTTTTTCAATCCTAAACATGGTTTTTTGAATTAAACGTCGACTAGGAAGTACACCAAATTGTTTTGAAGAGTCCGAATAACCTAACATCACTTCAAATATATTATGCCAATGACGTTCAACCAATTCCCAATGGCCGTCATCTTCAAACCATTCATCAATAATTTTTTTAGAATTTTGAAGAGCTTCTCTACTTTCAAACAAAGGAATAATGGGCAGTTTTTTTGTTTTACAAATGAGCTGAGCCAACCTTGCAGCATTTTCCATGTCCTGGGATTCTTCACAATGGGATATCACCAATCCTCTAGCATAATGGGTAATATCTGCAGAGCCGGCGAGTAGACGCAATTCTTCTAACATCAATCGTATAGTTGATTTTTTGTCTTTGAGAGCTTCCTTAATCTTACTCGCGTCTTCTCGCAATTCGATGGGTAACACTAACCCAGGAAACCCCTCAAAAAGTTGGTGAATAAGCATCACCTCATGATGCTTTTGTATAAAAGCAGGTGCGGAAGCGATATATCTTTTAAAAAGCATGTGCCATTTACGAATTCGAGTTCCGTCACCTTTTTTAACAGAGGTCAGAGGCGCTAATTGCACTAACAATTTTTCCAACTGCACGAGCTTTGAGCTCTTTATGACTCCCGCATCTACCAGCTTATCTACGTCGGCATGTAAGTATTCAAGTTTTAACTCTAGTGTTTCAAGAATTCGCTCTCTAGAAAGGCTTAAACACTCCTTCATCACCTGTCGATTTACGAAAGGATGTCCATCCTTATCTCCACCTACCCAGGTACGAAGATGTATTTCGTAGGAAGGCTTTTCCTCCAAAATAAAATCAAATAAATCTTCTTCAAACACTCTTGAAAATAAATATTCAGCTTCATCTTTAACTGTTGGGGTTTTCACCTTGGATAATGGGTGCAACCATAGCAAACGAATCTGGCTAGAGATTTCACTGCTACGAAAAATAAAATTATTTTGAAGACCTTCTAAAAGAATCTCCACAATCCGCGATAAAGTTTCAATGATCTCCTTAGATCGAGATTCCGTAGGATGTGCCGTAAGCACGAAATTCAGTTTAACTTTTGATTTTAAACCCTGCGGAACTGGTTTCTGCTGCTGGCGCCATGTACGATAGGCCGATTCACAGGCATTCACTAACTCCAACTGAAGTGCAAAAGCATGAGCTAACTTTAACTGATTTTCATTAGATTCCTTCTCCAAATCTTTAAGCATGCGCTTTAAAAAAGTCTTACTCCCGGTGCGAGCTTTTTTTAAACGCTTACGATAGTTTTCGACTTTCCTAAAAAAGTCTATACCCTCACGTTCCTTTATGATTTCACCCAAAACCAAAGTAGATCGACGAACAAGACGACGCAGCTCGCGTGGCAGATGCTCTGGGATGAATCGCTCCCCATTCATAAAAGTGTTTACCACTTCTTTTTGGCGCTTATAGTCTCTTTCTTTGGCTAATTTTGGATTTAACCATTCTATAACCGCCGCGTACCCTAAACTCTCAGGATCATCCATAAGATAGTTTTTTGCCGTATCAATGACTACGAAACCCTGATTCAGCTGAAAACTTAATGTGGGATCCGCCAATTCTTCGGAGGCCACTTTGCGGGCATATTCTTCCGCTGACATCTTATCTTCAAACTTATGTAAATTCCTAAGGCGAGCTCCTGCTCGAATCCGGGTCAATCCGTACTTATCGCAAATATCACGGCGTCCTTGGTAGAGCATTTTGCCAATTCCGCGGCCTCTATATTCCGGATCCACCATGACCTCTGCCCCATATAAAGTTTTACCTTTTTTGGGATTGTGGTTATGGAAAAATCCACCGCTGGTAAAATCCTTCCAATTGTCCTGGGGAGAATAATCATCCCATGGAATAATAAGGCTAAAGGCAACACCCACCACTTTTTCTTCATTATGATCGTAAACAATCAATTGTCCATCAGGAAAATAGGACCGATGAGATTCCAGTTGTTTCTCGTTCCACGGCTTATGAAAAGGATAGACCCGCAAACATAGATCTTTAATCGACTTAAAGTGCTCGGGCCGTGGGTTTAACAGCTCTAAATGATCAAGGGAGTTTGACATGATCCACCACATTGAGCATTTCCTGGGTACTAATACTGTCTCGCAAAGGCAAAACCGTACCGGACTCACGGGCTTCATTGATAAGATCTAAATTAAGATCACCAATAATCATACTTTCTTGGTTAACAGTACCTTCAGCTAAAATACCATCTCTAGAAAACTCGTAGTCACTTGGTGTGTATATCGCGGCGGCTCCGTAGTTTAATGACACTGCTGGAACCATGGGAAGCGAACCCACAGTCGGGCTATGAATCACGTACATTTGATTTTCTATGGCTCTGGCTTGAGCGCAATACCGTACTCTTAGATAACCCTGTCGGTCGTCAGTACAGCTGGGAACCACTAAAATTTGTGCCCCTAATCGTGCCGCTGCCCGTGCAATTTCAGGAAATTCCACATCATAACAAATAGCTACTGCAAACTTACCAAAAGGAGCTTCAAATATGCGAAGTCTATTGCCCGGTTCAATCAACCATTCCTCTTTTTCAAATCGAGTCATATGCAATTTACTTTGGACATCATAGCTGCCGTCAGAAGAATAGACATAGCTTCGATTACGGAGTTGCCCAGTTTCCTCATCCAGTGAGGGTACAGATCCACCTACGATGTAGATGCCAAATTTCTCTGCGAGTTTTGACATCATTTCAACGATGCGACTTTCCTGGCTTGCCAAATTTCGAACTTGCTCTTCTATAGGTCGACCAATGTCCCCCAATGTGAGCAGTTGAATGGAATAGTATTCCGGAAAAGTTAAAAGTTTGACTCTGTAATCCCGTGCCGTTTCCACAAGGGCACTGACTTGTTGCTCAAAATCTTCAAATGATTTAACCGGACGAATATAATATTGGAGTGATGCCACTCTTACACGATTTGTTGCCATACCCTAGAGCGTACTAAATCTCAGGCCATATTCCAAATCATTAACACAGGACGACAGCACATACTTAATCAACAATTAATATGTGCTGATGGAATCACCTTAATAGGCCGTTTAGGTTACAGCTACGGACACTGAATCGCTTCTATCGCCAAAGCGGACGATTGAATGTGGGCCCCTAATTCGCTGGTCATTTCCGGCCCAGCAAAGAACGGAAACTCCTCTGTAGGTTGCCGAAAGGCCTTATCAGCACCATCTCCAAAACTAGATTCTCCGTTTATTACACTTGGACCAGCTGTAAATACGGAAAACATCGTATCGATGACATCTTCAGCAGGTACACGGCCTCCACAACTCTCGGTTTCGCCATAGTTGAGTTCCACTTGCAAGTAGTTGTCGGCATTGAGATCACAGTTTTTCTGAGTGTCTACAATCAATGCATCCAAAGACAAGGTCTCTATCAAATCATGTAGCTCATTTCGACCAGTATTTGTATGCACCCAATCGTTTTTACCATCTTTTCGATCCCAACCTAAAACTCCATAGCGAATCAAAGAACCGTATATTTGCTTTTGCTGAACGGTCTGATTAAAAGTCGAAACCTTATTATAATCAGCCTTAATTGCATCTAATCCCACAGTCATATTCATAACTTCAGGGCGTCCGATTCGATCCACCTGAACCCACTCTTCACTCTCGTTCTGAGTGTATGCTGCCGCAGAGATAGCCAACAAATCTATATCTTCCCCCAGAGAACTTTCTATATCCACTTCAACTGTAAGATTTAAAACATTCATCACATCTGAAAAATTTCTTGTAGGTGGGACATGTTTTCTTGGATCCGACTGAGAGTTGTTGCCTTTAACAGCACACAACCATAAAGGATCAGGAAAGGGAACAGGCGGTGCCGCTGGCTCTGCAGGGTTAATCACACTCTTCACTTGGTGAGTGGCCCAAATGACATCCAAAACAAAAGCATCAGCACGAAGCCCTGAAAATTGTCGCAAAGGATACTTGCGGTGCGAATCACCAGCATCAGACCTTTCCACTTCACATCTGGTATCATAACCGATAGGCCGACAAACCACTTGTGCTTCATAATCCGACTTCACCGAAGGTACAGAAACCCGACTGTGACTATGAACTTCTCCACCATGACTGTGGGAATAAGCCGCCGATCCTAATTTAGCCTTCCGAATCTCAAACCGAAATTCAACAGAACCATCAAACTGAGGTCGATGTTCAGATGTCACAGGGTGCATAAAAGTATTGAGAGCTAAATAGAGCTTCCCTTCTTTTGACCAAGCGTAAAAGTCAGAAAGGTCGGTCAAACTAGGTTGTGGGATAGGATCTAAATGATCTGATGCGGACACGCCTTGGGCCGATAAAATTAATAGACTGATCAACAAAATCAATCGCATATAAATCTCCTTATTGAGTGAACAGGTAAACAACTTTACCTCACACCCCGAACTCCCCCTAACAATCTAAAGACACTTGAAATCTCTTTATCTTTTGAACCTATTGCAGCCCACGAAGTGCATGGTTGTTCCTTTTTGTAAACCATCTTCAAATAAATGGCCGCCTCCCAAATTATTTTGTAAATACCACAAAGAAATTCAGTACTTTTAAGTATTTACGGGCAATAACCCCTCCCTTAGTAAAATACCCCTTATATCTGTTGACATGCAGCAGTATGAGGCCTATCACTGGCCTTCAATCTTGCCCATCCACTAAAAGGAGAACGGACTTATTATCCTGCTGTCTCTTTTCGCGGTAGCACTTACAGGAAAGGTCCTCCTTATTATGAACACATTTGAATCCATGCAATTACCAGAGCCCCTCGATAAGGCTTTGAAGCAAATTGGCTTTGAAAAGCCCACCAAGGTTCAACACAAATCCATGCCTACATTACTTGAAGGCAAAGATCTTATGGTCTGTGCTGAAACTGGATCCGGAAAAACAGCGGCTTATCTTATTCCGCTCGTAAAAAGACTTTTGGAAGAACCAAAATCTCATGGCCTAGTTTTAGCTCCTACTAGAGAACTGGCTCAGCAGATTGCCGAGTTTTTGAAACAACTTTTAAGATATAAAAACGATTTGTACATTGCCACTCTTGTGGGCGGACAAGATATTCGCAAACAGTTTAAGGCCCTTCAGCGCAAACCCCGCGTGATTGTAGCCACTCCGGGACGACTCATCGATCACCTTAAGAGAAACACCGCCCAAATCCACAAAGTGAACTATCTAGTCCTGGATGAAGGCGATCGAATGATCGACATGGGTTTCGCCCCACAATTGGAAGAGATCTTAAGCTTTCTGGAAACAGAAAGACAAACCTCTTTCTTCACTGCGACTTTAGATAAAAAGGTCCGCATGCTAGCCGGTAAGTATCTAAAAGATCCTGAAACGTTAGTGATAAACTCGTCAAAGCCCGTCTCTAAGATTAAACAATCTGTAGTTCGTGTTGAGTTTAAAGAAAAAGACGAGTGCCTATTAGATGAAGTGGTCGCTCGAAAAGGTTCCGTGATCGTATTTGTTAAAACGAAACACAGAACAGACACCATTAATAAATACCTAAGCTCTTTTGGTATTGCTGCCGATCGTATTCATGGTGGCCGTACACAGGGTCAACGTAACCAAGCTATCAGCGCTTTTAAGAAGGGGAAAACTCGCGTTCTTTGCGCCACAGATGTTGTGGCTCGTGGACTAGATGTTCCCCACGTTCAACACGTTATAAACTTTGATCTTCCTATGCAGGACGAGGATTACGTACATCGCGTAGGCCGAACCGCCAGAAATGGTGCTGATGGTGAAGCGGTAAGTTTTGTGACTTCCAGCGAACTGCATGACTGGAACCGCCTAGTTAAAAAATACGAGATCCCAGACGCGTTGATAGATGTTCCCCCGAAAAAGGGAAAGTTCGGTAACCGCAGCAAAAACGGCAGCGGTGGTGGACGAGGTCGAAGAAGAAACGCCTCTTCCGATGATAGAAGAAGCTCTTCTTCGGATGACCGACGAAAATCTTCACCTTTCGGCAGAAAAAAATCAGCCGGCGGTAGAAGAAGCGAAGGCGATTCCTTTGAGTCCAGAGAGTCCTCTCCTTTTCGTAAAAAGAAAAAAGCTTTTGGTAAGCGCAAGAATGACTCCAACTCCAGCGAATCCCCATTTAGAGGGAAGAAGAAAGCTTCTGGAGGGCGTAAGAGCGATGGTTCGTCATCTTCATTCCCTAAAAAGAAGAAATCCTTTGGAGCCGGTGGTGGCTCTAAAAGCGGTGGACGCTTTAAAAGTAAAAATCGTAGCGGCGGCGGTGGACAACGCAAGAGTCGTTAAGTTACCCTAACCCCCTTGTCTGATCATTTCTGATTCATCACATGGGGGTTTTATGTCACGCACTGTATATGCCATCGACTTTGGTACCAGTAACTCCTTAGTCGCAGCGGTCCGACCGGGTGGCGAGTCCCAACTTTTAAAGGTGGACGAGAGCCATCATGACCCTCATACCATGCGATCCATTATGCACTTCCCTGTTGAAGGGAAGCCGCGCTTTGGCCAGAATGCCATCAAAAGCTACATTGAGTCCCAAGGCCAAGGCCGTCTCATTCGGTCTATCAAAAAGTTTTTACCTTCTAAGAGCTTTAAAGCCACCCAGGTACAGGGCCAGCTCTATACTTTGGAGGAACTCATTGGGCGTTTTTTACGAGAGCTTAAAACCCGTGCCGATCATTTAACCGGCGAGGATGTGAAACATGTCATGCTAGGTCGCCCTGCCCGTTTTGCCTTGGAGGACGAGAAGGATGAACTGGCCCAAGACCGACTTAAAAATGCCGCCGAAATGGCCGGATTTAAAATCATTGAATTTTGTCCGGAACCCCTTGCTGCCGCCTTAGACTATCAACAGCAGATCGATAAACCGAAACGGGTCCTCGTTGTAGACCTCGGGGGTGGGACTTCTGATTTTACAGTGATCGAACTAAAGCCTGGAGCCCATGACGTGATCAACACTTTAGGCTTAGGTGGGATATCCATTGCTGGTGATCGAATAGATGGCTCACTTATGGCCTCTAAAATCAGTCCCCATTTTGGAACAGAGGTGAAGTACCAACTCCCCCTTGGTAACAACATTCTAACTATGCCACCGGACTTACGACACCGACTCATGTCTCCAGCTGACATCACTTTGCTTTCTCGATCGGACATCATGGGTTTTATTAAGAGCATCCGTAGCTGTACACTTTCTCCCGATGACGATGATCTATTGGAAAACCTTTTCACTCTAGTGGAAGACAATTTAGGTTTTGCCCTATATGAAGAGGTGGAAGCCAGCAAGCGGACGGTTTGTGAAAAGAAGCCCGCTCAGTTCCGTTTTGATCAAGCCGGAATTGAAATTGAAGAGAGCATCACCTACGGGGACTTTACTCGAAGTAATGAGGGGAACTTTTCTAAAATATTTGATTCCATGAACTCGGTATTAAAGCAATCAGGCCTTGAGGAGACCCAGATCGACACCATTTTCACCACCGGCGGGACTTCCCGAATCCCTGAAATCCAAGAACGTTTGACCCAAAGCTTTGGAACCGAAAAAGTACACCACCAAGAGGCCTTCCACTCCGTCATCCAGGGCCTGTCTGTTAAAGCCCGCTCCCTCCTCTAAGGTACCCAGTCCCTTTTTCCGTTGCCCCATTGCATTGCCCTTAGTTAACTAAAAATAGTAGGCCACATCAGTCACTTTTTTGTTTTCTAAATCCCAATCTCAGTTCAGAATTAATTTGACAGAAGTCGCTGTTATACGGCTTATGGCTGTTAGCTCAATTTAGCCCTGAAAGGATCGCTATCGGAAAAAATCTATGAGTAAAATTGCATTGTGGGAGCCCCACATCGAATCCTTCGTTCACTCTTACTCTCGGGATTTTTTCTGGATCTGCCCTAATTTTATAGACGATCAGCAAGTACAAACACTCCTGCAAAAAGCCCAAACCTTTGAAGAGGATGGAGAGTTTAAACTCGGAGAAATCGGTAAAGGTAACCTCAAACAAGAGGTTCCTGAAATACGATCTGACAAGATTCGCTGGATAGAGGAATTCAGCTCTCCTTATGGTCTACTGGCAAAAAATATTTTTGACGGACTTTTAACGGTTGCCAGAAATGAGCTCTACTTGCCTGGAAAACGCTTTGAATGCCACTTTGCCAAGTACGACAAAGGCAGCCAATACAAACTCCATACCGATCGCCACCTCAACAAACCAGGTCGACTTCTTACTTGTGTCGTCTATCTGTCAGAGTGCACCGGATCCTCAGGGAATCTTGTGCTTTTTGATTCAGAGATTAACCCCATTTTCATCCGACCTTTTCCTGGAAAATTGGTCGTATTCGACAGCGCACTGGAGCATAAAGTTACGGTGAGCGCCGAAGACCGCTGGAGTCTGACCGGCTGGGTTCGGGACGATTTACACTCTGGAATTCGTCTCTAATTTTAAAACCCAAATTTCACCCAAACTACTGAGGCATAAAAAAAGCCAGAGAAATCTCCCTGGCTCTTTTTAAATTTATAAATAGATGATTATCAATGAAGCTGTGAACGACAATCGTTATAAGTATTAAACGTCTCTGACTTTCTCTCTACTTGGGCCTGCGTAAAGTTGATAGCGAAAATGGACCAAGGAGCACGGCCATCAGCATCTCTAGATGAACAGGTCACATAAGAGCCCCTTCGAAATCTCACTCTGTCATTCAATGTGTTTTCACATTCTTGGACGGTAGAAAACCCTAGACCGGTAAACCTAACATCAGCGACTCCATCCATACGAAAAACGGAGTAAGGAGCTCGACCGTCGTAATCACGACTTCCACATAAGATCTTTACCCCATCAATGTATCGCATTCGATCAATAGCCTGATTACAATCGGTCATTGAACCATATATATGCCGAGATTTTTGAACGTCAAAATTGCTATCCCGAATAGCTATCGCGTAGGGAGCTCGTCCATCATTGTCCCTAGGAACACATGTATAACCAACAGGCCGTGGACTCGGCGGCTCTGGTCTTGGCGGAACAGGCCTTGGCGGAGCTGGCGTTACTTGTGAATTAATTAGATCCAACGCCTGTCTCAAGTGCTGAATTGCATCTCTCAAATCTCTTTGGTTAGCTTGGGTGTACCGCACATCCTGTTGAATTTGTGCTGTTAATCTTTCGATCCGCCGCACTTGTCTTTCATTGGCATTGGCCAAAGCGCCCAGAGTCACTATTGATACGATTGTTATTAAAATTGATTTCATTTTTCCCCCCGAAAAAATTATTTAAAAATCCCAACCCAGTTTTGCCACACTTAACTTTTTTCAGCGAACACTGGGGTTTACAAGACCCTCGATTGTTGTCAAAAAAGAGTCCCTTCAGTTACTTTTGTTAATCACATGGATCGATTGCACCATCCCCTAGAGTCCAACAGTCAGAGAAGCTCGGCCAACATTGATGGCCCCAAATTCTCATCTCGATGCCATTTTCGAATTCAACATCGGCATAGCATAAAATACTGTGCTCACTATCTCGGCATTCCCATGGCTCTATGGAGCCACTTTGATCCTGCACCTCGCATTGATTGCGCTGAATATTAAAGGCTTCAAAGGCCTGAAGTGTAATTTCATTTGCATAGACACTGTTTGCCCCTAGCGTTAACAGCATCACTGCGATGTATTTCATAGATCCCCCTTTTGATTTTCCAATTGAAATTGCAAAGGAGGTACCAGGACTTTTGGTGTCAGTTCGACCAGACTTCTGTCAATGTTTTGGGATAGTGGCTCTATCTACAGGTCTAGATATTAACACTACAGTGTTTATAATATCCGTATCCGGTTGATTAACACATAATTAACACTATAATGTTAATTATCTAAAGATTCCTAAGGAATCACTCGATATTTATACTGTAGTGTTAAAAAAAGGGGGCATCATGGGCAAGCAGATTGCGATCAAGACCGGAAAACAGCTTGGAGCTGAGCTGAAGAAGCGCAGAAAAGATATTGGAATCACCCAAATGGAGCTGGCGAAGTTTTGCAACCTTTCCCATACGGGCATTGGCCGCATTGAAAGCGCACAGAATGATGTCAAGTTTGAAACCCTACTCAAGCTTTCAAAGTTTCTAGGCATAAAAATCACTATTGAACTGGAAGACTAAAATGCAGACTCTGTACGTACAATACGAAGGCCAGTTGGTGGGCCTCTTAAACCGAAACCAGGAAAACATATTTTCCTTTGCCTACGATCAAAATTGGCTAGAACACCCGCAAAGTTTTCCCATTTGTCTGGTAATGCCACTCACTGAGGAAACCTTTGGCCACAAAGTGACGTTGGCATTTTTCGAAAACCTCTTACCTGAAGGTTATGTGCGTGATGAAATTGAACGCTCCGGTCGAGAGTCGGGCGTTTTTCAACTCCTTAAAAAGTACGGCAAAGACTGCGCGGGCGCCATTAGCGTATCACCGGAACTCCTCTCCCCTAATTCCACAGGCGAGGACGACCTCGTCCATGTAGAAACGGAAAAAATAGATACTGCCATACACCAAAAACGTGGTGTGGCAGAACTCATGACCAAAGAGGAATGGGGATACCTTTCCCTTGCAGGGGCACAGGATAAATTTGCCTGTATCTTTAAAAACAACAAATTCTACATCCCACAAAATGGAGCCCCAACCACGCACATTGTGAAGGTACCGATATGGAGAAACAATATTTATGAATCTGTTCTCAATGAATACTTCTGCATGACCTTGGCTAAAAACATTGGCTTAAATACAGCCAATGTACATATCTTCACAGCAAACAACCCTATGCTTATCGTAGAACGTTATGATCGAGATTTCCCTAAAAAAGGTTCAATCAAAAGACTACATCAACAAGACTTCTGCCAAGCTCAAGGGGTATGGAGTGAAGAAAAATATGAAGACAAGGGAGGACCCACTCTTCAAGACAATTATAATCTCATCGTGGAAAACATTAGAGCCCGCAAAAAACTAGCTAATGCCGAAGACTTTTTAGATTGGATCAGTTTTAATTTGATCATTGGAAACAACGATGGGCACTCTAAAAACCTATCGCTGCTCTTAAAAGATGGCATTGAACTCGCCCCCTTTTATGATCTTATAAGTACGGCCGTATACCCTGCACTCAACCCTAATTTTAGTTTTAAGCTGGCAGGAAGAAGTAAAGCGGACAAAATTGGCATCAATCAAATGAATGAAGTCGAAACCCAACTCAGCATAAAACCAAACACATTTGTAGAGAGATTCTTAACTATTGCAAAGTCGGTTCGTGACGAAATGTCCCCTTTGAGTGAACGAGTCCTTAAAGAACACCCTGACTCTAAAGTGATCCCTCAGATTCAGAAACTCATTGAAAAGCGACTAAAAGGCTTCGCCAAACAAGGCCTCAAAGCCTAATGATAAGGAACTGATTTTCAAATGAGCCCCTGGTGATAATGGCTTCGCTTTGAGTTGACTCTCAATCTAAACCCATAATAATCGAGACTCACAATTCATTTATAACGAGGGGATATCAATGAAACATCTGATGATTGCAATGCTATTTGCTTTTATTACACCGTTCGCAAACGCGGATTCCAATGACCATCCAATGAGTCATATCATTGGCACAGAAATCGAACTTAACACTTTAGGGCATACTATCGCCGGCAAAGTGGGATCAAAACTCATCTATGGTAATGTCGATGAAAACGGACACCAAACTTCAAAGTTAAAAGTAAAAACACTTGTTAGCGAATTTGAAACTGAGTTTGCTCACAGAGATGGTGTTTGGGGTGGACAACTTAGTGATGGCAATCGCAGCCTAGATGCCACTTTCTTAAGACTCGATAGAGAGAATGCCACTTATTACATTTCTTTTGGTGGGGAAGAGTATCGTGTTCGTGTGGAAGCTGATGATTTTCAAAACAATCACTTCATCAATCCCACTTATATTCTAGAAAAAGACGGTGAAGACATTCGAGCACAAATGATGGAAGGCCAAGCCTGCTACATGTACTCACTTCATCTGATTTTTATGATCTTTGGAACCTTCTTGTTCTAAGACTTTCAAGTCAGCAAAATCATTTGTATAAAGTAAAATAGGAAGTGGAGTATTTTGAAGCTTTCAAATCTCCACTTCTTTCTCATCAACAGTTTCCCGAATTTCACCAAAAATGGGGAGATTTTACAAACTCCGAATCCCCTTTAAATCCCAATCCATTTAATATGCTAAATAGAAAAGCCTCAGTATTTTGAACAGGGGTCGTATCAAATGAAGTTTGGCTTTTTTTCACTCATTTTCTATGTCGTGCTTTCCGCGACAATTTGCAACGCTCAAACCGAAGAGTTTTTCAATCAAGAGGTTGTGGGAACTGAAATCTTTCACGCCGCCGGTTTTCAGGTGGGAGAACATAAATTTCTGTTTGCATCAGGCTCCTGTGAAGAAACAGAAGCTCTCGCCATATTCGCAGAGCTCGATGAACAAATTGAACGCTATGGACTTAGCCTCACCTTAGATGACCCAGACAAGTTTAGACAGTCTATTGAGTCGGCCTGTGAAGCTGTCGACCAGGAAGCTGAAGCCGAGCGGATCCGAGAACGCCAGCTCCAAATTAGCGTTGGACTCAACCTTAATAAAAGCAATGGTGCTAAAGGCAATATTGATGACCGAGGTATCGAGCTAACAATAGGTCGGGACGTTACTGAAAACAGTATGTGGGAATTTGAGGCCAACTATGAGTCCTACCTGGATGAAAGCGGCACTACCGAAGAAGAAATGATCACCGCTAGTGCCTATGGTGCATACAAATATGTATCAAAAGATAATCCTCAAAATATGATGTTTGTCAGCGCTGGATTAGACAAGAATGACGATATTGGCTTGAAGCGAAGAAGTTTAGCGCTCGTAGGCGCGGGAACCTCTTGGGGAGCCAATAGCTATTTAGATGTATGTGGAGACAAAACCAACGAAGGCTGGTGGGCCATTAAAACTTCTTTGGGTGCTGGTTACACCGACGAAGACCGTATCAACGGCGAACATTCTGAGGGCATAGTGGTTTCGCCCTGGGCGAGTTATCATCGCCGGCTCTCCAACTCTTGCCTTCTCATTGATTTTAAGGGTCTTGCTAAAGCCGAAGATCTGGATGAGTATACCGCCGATTTTGGCATCGAGCTCAATTACAAGCTGGGGG